>OGGG01000292.1_pt1 | contig 59627 bp, 46 predicted proteins | sample 1571201 | NCBI WGS metagenome assembly OGGG01 (sample SAMEA2581946, study PRJEB24529) | metagenome | biome: Human gut stool | place: China | collected 2011 | reverse complement strand
ATCAAGGTTTTTAAAAGATTTTAGAACAAAAAAACAGGTAGTTTTTGACACTACCCTTACAAAAAACAGGGCAAGACAGATGAAACAGTATCCGTAGAGAAAGAGGAGTATGCCATTCCGGGTTATGCATTTGATCCGACGAACGAAGCATCCCTATTCTCTGAAAAAATCAAAGCAGATGGAAGTACTGTTTTCAGAAGATATTACCGAAAAGGTGCATATCATCTGGTAACATTTGATTATGGAAATGGTCTGAAAACACAAAAGCAGTTTTTGGCTGAGGGTGAACAGATCCGTATGCCGGATGTCAGTGAACCGGTAAATGGACAGGTACTGCAGGGATGGTCGGATGGAAAAATACTTGTTACAGGCAGTACGACAATGGGAACGCAGGATATCACTTATACTGCGGTATGGAAGTATGTAACAGTTGAACTCCAGTTTGATCACTGGTCACAGACGGTAAAATATAGTTATAATGAGCCATTTCTGGCACCTTTTAACACCCAGATGAAGGATCCTGATACAAATGAGGATGGTACGACAACCTATTATCGCTTTAAGAACTGGAATACCAGGCAGGATGGAAGCGGTGTTTCCTATGATCCAGGCGATGAAGTAGCGAAAAAACCGCTTGATGAATACGAAAAACGCTATGGTTGTTATTACGATGTACTTTTTGCACAGTGGGAAGAAGTCACCCTGACAGATAACATGGTTCCGTATTATGTGATCTATGAGATTCAGGATGAATCATCCATGTACCGTTCAGATAGGGTTATGATGTATGGAAAACTGGGAGAGCAGACCCAGGTTCCGGAATATGAAATGCAGCATTTTACAGCCGGAATTTTAAATAAAGATTACGAGTTTATATCGGGAAAAACAGAGCAGCAGATCATAAAAACAGGTAAAGAGGCAAATGGTAAAGAATTTGGTTATGAAGGCTATACAGTAGTAAAAGTTTCCTACAAAAGAGACAGTTATAACATAACACTTGATTTTAATGGCGGATAATACGATGGAAAAGACAGTATGTCAGCGGAGGTATTGTATCAGGGAAATGTATCTATGCAATTAGATACAGACATCATACCGACAAAAGATAAATATGAATTTATCGGATGGGATATTAAGATACCACAGTATATGCCTGCACATGATATCGTTGCCACAGCACAGTATAAAGAAACGGATTCACGAGCTGTTAAGGTAGAGTACTATACGGAAAATCTGGATGGTAAAGGTTATACACTTGCTTCTTCTAAAACCGTTTATGGTACTGTAAATACCAAGATCAAACCAGAACCAATGGAATTCAGCGGCTTTGTAACACCGGAAGTAAAAGAAGTGGAGGTTCTTGATGATGGGACTGCGGTATGCCAGTATCAGTATCAGAGAAAGGAATACAATCTGATCTGGGATGCAGGTGCAGGGCAGCTCTCAGGAGAAGGCTATACGCAGGGCATGGTAAAATATGGTGCCCCGATTACAGCCCCGGAGCTGACAAGAGCCGGATATCGCGGAAGTTTCCAGAATGTGGCAGCCACTATGCCGGCAGGCAATACGATTTATCGGGCACAGTGGGATGCAGAAGAAGTAATGTACCAGATTATATATCGTAAGCAAAACCTGAATGGAAACTATAAGGTTATTTACAGCAAAGGAAAAATGGAGCTGGCAGGAAAGATTCTTTCGATTTCGCCGGCGGTAGAAAAAGAATATGAAGATCAGTTCGGTACAGGCTATATCACACCTGTGACACAGATCGTTGAAATTGCAGGAGATGGTTCTACCGCCGTATATGTGGATTATGCATTAAAAAGAAGCAGGCTGAACTATGATCTCTCCGGAGCTTCGGTAGTGGCAGGAACTTATTATACACCGGAGGGCGATTACTATTATGGCAAAACGCTCCGCCTCCCGTCATTAAAGTATATAAAGAGAACCGGTTATCAGATCCTTGGATGGTATGATATCACAGATCCGGAGCAGAAGCTTGTGGATGGAACGAATATCGTTATGGGCGAAACAGATGTTACATATAAATTGAAGTGCGAGCCGATTACGTATACGATCACCTATGACCTTGCAGAGGAAAATGCACAGAATCCAAATAATCCGGAAGCTTACCAGAGTGGCTTTGAATTTAACCTGTCAGGAGCAAAATGCGAAAATATGGCATTTGCCGGATGGGAATGGGCAGGAAAAGGAAACATGCCGGATGGTGTACAAATCCTGGAAAACGGTCTGGTATATATTACTTCGGTAGCCGCGGGTGATCTGAAATTCCGGGCAAAATGGGAAGAGGAATATAACGTATTCAGTGCAGCACTGTTTGAAGGTTCCACAGAACAGTATACCTGTTTTTACTCGAAAAAGCGGGAAAAGACCATAACACTTGCAGAGATTACTCCTCCGGTAAGAGAAGGTTATATTTTTGCATGCTGGTCAAAGAAGGTTCCGAAAGAAACTTCCGGATATTATACACTTCCGCTGGAAGATGATACAAAAGTATCCAGCCTGAATTTTAACAGGGACTTCCTGACAGCAGAGTGGATTCGGGTCAGTGAGTTTTCCGGACCATACACACAGCTTCATGTTTCTTCACAGAGAGAGCTGGAAGTGGCTGCAAAACTGCTGAAAGGTGATTATCTGCATCGGGCCATTGTCCTGGAAGAAGATATTATTATAAGCAATCTGCCAGAACCATATTTTGACCGCCTGGAATACGATTGCCATATCAAGGGCGGTTATACAGAAAACGGAGAAGAAAAGCACCATACGATCACGCTGGAACATGCGACAGCACCGCTGATCAATGAAAATGTCGGTACGATTGACGGAATAGATATCCTGGGAATGGTAAATGGCAAAGAAGAAGCGTCCGGTGAGGATACTTGTTTCGGAGCTTTTGCCAGAAAAAATTATGGTGCAATACAAAATTGCCGCATAGTCGGAACGACAAACAGTTTTAATGAAATCATCAGATCTCGTATTGAGGGCAGTGCAGAATATTTTGGCGGTTTTGCAGGATATAACTACGGACATATTACAAACTGTGAAATACACGACACTGACATCGTATGGAATGATCAGGAAGCTGCAAAAGGAGGAAGAAAACAGGCATACGTTGGCGGAATCACAGGGGCGAATGATGCAAGAGCTGTTCTTTTCGATGGCAAAATGTACAATGCAGCGGTTGGTGTGCTGTCAGATCATATCCGGGATACCACACAGACGGTTTATCTTGGAGGCTTTGCAGGAAGCAGTTCCGGAAAAATTCAGGGAGGAATCCTGGAAAATGGAAAAATCGGCAGCATTACAACAAGATCAGATGTTCAAACGATCGGCAGACTGTATGTGGGCGGAATCGCAGGAAGAGATGAGGAACAAAAGCAAGAGAACGAGAATGGATATCAATGCGAAAGCACCATTTCGCAATGTCAGATCCTGAACACCAGTGTGGGCAGCGCATACACCGCAGGCGGCATCATTGGAGAGAACAATTTCAGCGTGATTTCTGAAAATACGCTGGATGGAGTATCGGTTTATGGCGGATGTGAGTATGCCGGACATATTGCCGGAATCTGGAGAAGCACCTGTTGTGCACCAAAAGACAATTATATAGCAAATGCCAGGACAGCTACGGATACCGGAACAGCAGACATCGCTGCCGGATATGCAGAAAAGCCGGATGGTTATGATGGTGTCCATGCGACAGTCATGATTCGTGCAAACGATAAAAACACGAAAGTAATAACAGGAAATCAGAGTATGTCGTATATGAAAGGATATTTTGTATGCTACTTTGATCAAAAAGGAGCTCATCAGATATTCTATGAGATGAAGTATTCAGGAAAGGAATGGTAAGAAGCAGAAATACCAGGTAGTTTTTTCGATATTCACCGGTCAAACTCCTGATTCTGACCGGTAAAAAAGGCATGGTTGACGATACCATGCCTTTTAAATTATAATAACACCGTTGCATCAGGAAAAAGTCAGCACATGAGAATAAGGTCGGGAAAATAAGAATGAAACTAAAATTAAAAGAATTCTTTAAGAAAAAAGAAGATGAAGAGCAGATTCTTTTTGAGGAAGCACAAGAAGATCCGGATATCCGGATCGAAACTTTTGAAATGACACCGGATCCACAGGAAAAGGAAGACTTCTGGACAAAGATAAAAAAACATGAACACCTGGTAAAAAACAGGAATATCCTGGCAATGGGTATACTTTGCATTGTGTTGTTTGGTTTGGGTGCATTTTTGTTTTTTCATACGGGAAGTACCTATATTACGGCAGACCGTGTGGAAAAAAATGATGTCAGCGGCACGAAATATCTGGAGTTTGGAGATTATTTTCTGAAATACAGTTCCGATGGTGTGGCCTGTGTAGACAGCAAATCCCAGGTGCTTTGGAGCAGTACATTCAGCATGCAGGCACCGTTTGTAGATGTCTGCGGAACGACAGCCGTGATCGCAGATCAGCAGGGAACACAGATTTATGTATACAAAGAAGATGGACTGGCTGGAGAATTTCAGACTAGGCTTCCGATACAGAAAGCGAGAGTAGCCAGCCAGGGTGTGGTTGCGGTTATTCTGGAAGATGAAGAGGTAACCTGGGTTAATTTTTATGACGCGGCAGGAACGCTGATCGCAGAAAACAGGACAACGATTGATGATTTTGGCTATCCGCTGGACATGGATCTGTCGCCGGACGGACTGAAAATGGCTGTTTCCTATATGCGGGTGCTTGGAAATAAGATCAGTACCCATATTGCGTTTTATAATTTTGGCTCTGCCGGACAGATGGAGCTGAACAATCAGGTTGGTGAGCTGGATGCTGACAATGTGCTGGCACCGGAGATCTTCTTCTGTGATAACAGTACAGCTGTAGCGGTGCGAACGGATGGATTTACCGTATTTTCGGGAAGTCAGGCTCCGAAAGAAAAAAAGACAGTTTCTTTTGAACAGGAGATTTTAAGTACATTTTATGATGGAAATCGCATTGGATTTGTGTTTGACGGCGGAGATTCCGGGCACAAATATCAGATGAAAGTTTATAATACAGGCGGTAAAAATACCATGCAGAAATATTTTGACCTGCAGTATAACAATATTACTTTACAAAAAGATAAGATTGTGATGTTTAATGAAAAAGAGTTTGCTGTCTACAAGTTAAATGGGCAGAAAAAGTTTCAGGGGAAATACCGAAAACCGATCCAGAATGTTCTGGATGTGCGGGGATTTCGGAAATATATGGTTATCACAGAGGACAGCGCGGATCTGGTCCGCCTGGGATAGAAGAAAGGAACGTATGAATTTACTTACTATTATTATTTTATTGCTGCTTCTGGTTTTTGCAATCGATGGTTATCGCAAGGGGCTTGTCAGAACATTGACAGCCCTGATGTTTTTTGTTGTATCCGGGATCCTGGTCTATCAGGCAACACCATATATCAGTGAGTTTATCAAAAACAAAACTCCGGTATACCAGATGATAGAGACACCATGTGAAAAAATGATCGAAGAAGCGATCCATTCTGTAACAGAGGGAAAAGGAAAAACAGAAAGTGGGCAAGTACCGCGAAACGATCAGTCAAAGATCATAAAAGCATTGCCGCTGCCACAGAAATTGCAGACACAGCTTTTAGATCATAATAACAGTTATACTTATGAAAATCTGGCTGTAAAGACTTTTTCGGAATATCTGTCCCGCTATCTGACAGATATGTTCTTGAATATGTTTATCTACCTGACAGTTTTCAGCCTGGCGAATATTTTGCTGCGGGTGGCTGCAGAAGTACTGAACCAGATTGTGCGCCTTCCGGTTTTAAGCACAGCAAACCGGACGGCCGGACTGTGTCTTGGACTTGTAAAGGGAATTGGAATCGTATGGATTTTCTTTGTTGCAGTCACGCTTTTTATACAGACAGAGTTTGGCGGACAGCTTATGGAAATGATAAAAGAAAGTCCGGTATTGACGGTTCTTTATGATGCAGATTTCTTTTTGAAATATCTGACTGGAATTGTGGGTTGAGAAAAAAAGGTTGACAAAATACCGTAATTGCTATATGATACAAACGTAACAAAATTAACAAAAACGTAACAAATGAAAGAGAAGCTTCATTTTTGATAAGGGAGCGTTCTGAATTCAGGAGGTTTTTATGAATAAAAAGATGAAAACGTTGATCTGTGGTGGTGCGTCGGTATTTGCACTTACGGTATTGTCTTCTACCGTTGTATTTGCAGCACCGTCTACAGGCGATGATATAGAAAACAACGTATGGACCTATCGTGCAGTAGCAGATGTGGATACACAGGTAAACATTCGTGCATATGCATCTTCCGACAGTGAGATCATTGGATATCTGCCAAAGGGTGCTTCGGCAGATCTGATCGAAAAGGGAGAAGAATGGTCTCACATTATTTCAAATGGTGTAGAAGGTTATATTAAGAATGATTATCTGGCGTATGGCACAGATGCAGAATATCTTGCAAGTGTATATGGTGCACAGGGTGTTAAAGTCAACTGGGATGGCGTCAATCTTTTTTCATCCCCGGATGCAGCAGCCGATGTGTTAAATACAGCAGATAATGGCAGCGAATATACCATTATTTCTGAGGAGGGCGACTGGTATCAGGTACAGATGGATGATGCGACAACCGCATACGTTCCGGCAGAAGATGTACAGGAAACCATTATTACAGAGCGTGCGATTTCACTTCAGGCGCAGGAGAGCGGAGCTTCCTATATTTATACAGACAGTACTGCGGCAGGGGATGTGAGTGACAGTACAGAAGTGACGGACTGGAATGCTTCTTATACAGAGGATTACAGCACAGGAGATACTTATACGGACAGCACACAGGAAGATGCTCCTTATACAGAAAATACGTACAGCGAAGATACATATACCAACTATGCTTATACGGAGGAGCAGATGACCGGAAATACGGGAAATGATACCGGGTATACACAGCCGGAAACGGAAACACCTGCAGCAGGGCCGGAGGCAGGAGATGTTTCTGATACACCGGATTCTGCGCAGACAGAAGAGACGGTCACAACTGCAAATGCAGATAATCTGAATCTGCTGGCAGCGATCATTTACTGCGAAGCAGGAAATCAGAGCCGTGAAGGAAAAGTAGCAGTTGGAGCAGTTGTTCTGAACCGTGTGGCAAACAGTTCCTTCCCAAACAGCATCCACGATGTTGTATATCAGAGCGGACAGTTTACACCGGCATCCAGCGGAGCACTGGCAGGTGCACTGGCAAGCGGTGTGCCAGGTACATGTATAGAAGCGGCACAGGCAGCTTTGAATGGTGAGAATCCAGTAGGCGGAGCACTCTATTTTAACACTGGTTCCGGAAGAGGAACAAAGATCGGAGCGCATCAGTTCTATTAAAATACAGAAATATTTCATACCCTGAAGCAGAACAGATGATGCTTCGGGGTATTTTTATGATTTGTTTATAAGAATTTTCCGTTCTTTTGCTTGACAGAGAATAGCTTTTTCGCATATTATGATGCCGTATGATATCTTTTTTACAGGACGAGATGTTGTGGAAAAGGGATTTGATTGGAACAGGAGTAGATAAACGATGGCTATAGATATGAAAAAAACGATTGCAGAAGCAGCAAGCAGTCTTTTATTTGAAAAAAGAGTCAAGAAACTGACGGTGAAAGATATTGTGGAAGAATGTCACATTACCAGACAGGCATTTTATTATCATTTTGAAGATATTCCGGATCTGATTCACTGGGTATTATATCAGGAAGTAGATGTGATACTGGAGGAATGTATGGCAGAGCAGGATATTGAAAGAGGAATCCGTCATTTCTTTTCCCTGGCTGCTCAGCTTCAGCCTTATGCGATACGGGGAATACAATCCAGTTATGGAGATGAGATCGGCAGACTGCTGGAGCAGTTTTTCTATGATCTGTTTCAGAAAGTGGTGGATCTTCAGAACTGGTATGAGGGATATTCCGAAAAAGACAGACAGTTTATCCTGCATTATCATTGCCAGGCTGTTATGGGACTGCTTCGGGAATGGACAAAACAGGATACGGAGAATATCAATTACATAGTTCATCAGATTTACCTTCTGCTAATGGGCAAGAGTGTTATGGTATCAAAAGAGGATGACAGTTTATAAAATATCCGCAGTGTAAAGTTATTTTACACTGCGGATATTTTGTCTATATCAGCTTCTGTTATTTTTGCTATTATATGATGTGGGTGTCAAAAGTTCCCAACATGATGCCTACGGATTGTTCCGTGCGTTGCACTCCCACAATCCTCCCCAGTATTCGCATATCGTGGGATTATCATCCCACTTTTATGCTCATATCGGGGCGGGTCCCAAGGTCTTTCATCCACCTATGAGCAAGCTCATGTGGATTTAGACCTTTTGACCCTGGCATCATTATATTAAACGGTAGCTGTTCGAAGCGAAGTAAAATCAAAATGGAAAAGAGGTGTGCATATGACACATGATATATTTTCGGTAAAATTGTATGAACTGGATAAAACGATCGGTCAGCTTCACAGTCGTATCGAACAGGGAGAGATGGATTCTCCGGAACAGATAGCAGGAGAGATACGGGAAATCCGAAGAGAATGCAGGGAAGACAGAGAAATCCTACATAATAAGATGAAATATAGCAAAGCAAAGCTGGTAGGCAGGATATCAGAGGCATATGAGCGTGTGGATCAGGTACTCCAGGAAGTCCAGGAGCAGACAGGCATTGGTTTTACGGAGGGGAAGAGGGCAGGGCTCTCAGCAGAAAACAGGACACTTATGGCAGAATATCTGCTCGATTTTGCAATGCTTGCGGCAAATCATGCGTTGCTGGTATCGCTGGAGGCAATCCAGGCGCAGAAAGAACAGCCAACAGAATAATATTGGTTATGGGATGAAGAATCTGGTATTTGGAGTTCTGGTATCATCATAAAATATAAGGAAAGATAGGAGATGACAAACATGGTTAAGACGGGAAAATGGATTGCAAAACATCGTGTACTGATCGTATTGCTCGGAATTTTGCTTTTGATTCCATCTGTTATAGGAACCATAAAAACAAGAATTAACTATGATATTTTAAGTTACCTTCCAGAGACACTTGAGACGGTAAAGGGACAGGATGTCATGGAGGATGAATTTGGCACCGGTGCTTTTTCAATGGTCGTTGTCGAAGATATGCCGATGAAAGATGTGCAGAAACTGAAAAATCAGTTTGAAGAAATTGAACATGTCAAAAAAGTACTCTGGTATGATGATATTGCGGATATCAGCGTACCATCCAGTATGATGCCAAAAGATCTGAAAAATATTTTCTTTGCGGAAGATTCTACGATGATGCTGGTTCTGTTTGACAATACCACCTCCTCTGATGAGGCGATGGAGGCAGTCACAGGTATGCGTGCGATTGTAGACAAACAGTGTTTTATCAGTGGTATGTCCGGTGTTGTAACTGATATCAAGAACCTGTGTCTGCAGGAACTTCCTATTTATGTGGCAATCGCGGCACTGTTTTCTTTTATCGTACTGGAAATCACCGGAACTTCCTTTGTTGTGCCGATTCTGTTCCTGCTTTGTATCGGAATCTCCATTCTGTATAATATGGGAACGAATATTTTCCTGGGTGAGATTTCTTATCTGACACAGGCACTGGTAGCAATCCTTCAGCTTGGTGTTACGATGGACTACTCCATCTTCCTGCTGGACAGTTTTGAAGAGAATAAAAAGCGATTCCCAGGAGAAAAGAACAGAGCAATGGGCCATGCAATATCCAATACCTTCAAATCCATCGTCTCCAGTTCCATCACAACGGTAGCCGGTTTCGCAGCACTGTGCCTGATGACCTTTGCACTCGGCAAAAACCTTGGTATTGTAATGGCCAAAGGTGTTATCATCGGGGTTGTCTGCTGTGTCACGCTGCTGCCTGCAATCATTCTGATCTTTGATCCGCTGATCGAAAAGACCAAACATAAACCGCTGATCAAAAATACCAACAAGCTGTCAGCTTTTATTATTAAACACTACAAGATCTGGCTGGCAATCTTCTGTATCGGACTGCTTCCGGCTGTGTATGGAAACAATCACACAAAGATTTATTACAATATTGATGAGTCTCTTCCGGCAAGCCTGGATTCTAATGTGGCCAATAAGAAGCTGAAAGATACTTTCAATATGAGTACCATGCATATCATCATGATGGATAAGAATATCTCAAATGCAGATAAGACAACACTGATGAAAGACATTGAAAAAGTCGATGGTGTGAAATGGGCATTTGGTCTGAACAGTGTATTTGGTGCGAATGTTCCGGCATCCATGATACCAAAGGATGTAAAAGAGATGCTGCAAAGTGACGGTCAGGAACTGGTATTTGTATGCTCTGAGTACAGTTCGGCAACCGATGAATCCAACAGCCAGATTGCGAAGATCAATGATCTGGTAAAGAAATACGATTCCGATGGAATGGTTATTGGTGAAGCACCATTGATGAAAGACCTTCAGGATGTAACGGATGTTGACCTGGTAAATGTAAACGTTGCCTCCGTTGCAGCAATTTTCATCATCATCATGCTGGTATTTAAATCCATTTCTGTTCCGATCATTCTGGTGGCCGTAATCGAGTTTGCCATTAATGTCAATATGGCAATCCCGTTCTTCCAGGGAATCGAGCTTCCATTCGTGGCAAGTATTGTAGTCGGAACCATTCAGCTTGGTGCGACCGTAGACTATGCGATCCTGATGACAAGCCGTTACCAGAAAGAGCGAAGAAAAGGACTTGGCAAGAAAGAAGCCGTTATGAACGCACACAAAGCCTGTGCACTGTCAATCATGACAAGTGGATTCAGTTTCTTCGCAGCAACCTTTGGTGTAGCGTGGTATTCAAAAGTTGATATGATCGGTGCAATCTGTACGCTGTTATCAAGAGGTGCCCTGATCAGTATGGCATGTGTAATCTTTATTCTGCCTGCAATGTTTATCATTTTTGATAAAGTGATCTGCAGGACATCCATTGATTTCCTTGGTCAGAAGGCAAAAGCAAAGGCTGCAGCAAAGGCATAAAGTACGCAGAAAAGGAAAACCCCCTGAAGTAAACAAAGCTTTGGGGGGTTTTTGAGTGCAGAAAAAGAAACAGCAGACCGAAACTAGAGAAAAAATTAAGAAACGAAATAAAAATGTCATAATTATATCACAATTTTGTAATAGGATATAAAAGTATTTATAATAGTATAGTAAGCGGCATTGCGCCATTATCACCAAGGTATCAAAAAAACAGAAATAGAGAAAGGATGCGCTATGAAAAAGCAGATAAAAAAAGCGGCTGCCTTATTATTGACGGCAGCTCTGGTGCTCGGAACAACGGCATGCGGAACCAAAGGACAGCAGGCAGAAGGAACGGATGGAACAACGGTTATCAAGGTGGCATATCAGTATGGACTTGCCTATGCACCATTGACTGTGATGCAGGAACAGGGATTGATTGAAAAGAATTATGATGGAGATATCAAGGTAGAATGGGTGAGTTTGAACTCCGGATCTGCAATCAATGAAGGAATGGCATCTGGGGATATTGATGTTGCGTGTATGGGGATTGCACCGTTTATTACCGGAGTAACCGCGGGCATACCATATAAAATGTATGGAACGATTGCAGCTCAGCCAAACGAACTGCTGACCAATGACAGCAGCATCAAGTCTTTAAAAGATATTACGGAAGACAAGAAGATTTCAGTCGTCAATATCGGAAGCATCCAGCATATTTTTCTGGCGATGCTTGCAAAAGCAGAACTGGGAGATGCACATGCACTGGATAACAATCTGGTAGCCATGTCTCATCCGGATGGTATGACAGCACTGCTGTCCGGCAGTGTGGCATGTCAGCTTACAACGGCTCCTTATATTTTCAAGGCAAAAGAGCAGGACGGTATCCAGGAAGCAGAAAGTCTTGACAGTGTATGGCCGGACGGCAACGCATTTATCGTAGGTCTGGTATCGGATGATCTTTACACGAATCAGCCGGAGGTTTATCAGGCGATCGTGGATGCTACGCAGGAAGCGATGGATTATCTGAACAACAATCAGGAGGAAGCAGCCGCATTGCTGTGTCAGAAAGAAGATGTATCTGCAGAAACGATGCTTGACTGGATGCAGGATCCAGGCTGTGTATATGATATGAAGCTGCCAGGTGTGATGGATATGGCAGAATTTATGGCAGAAAATGATTTTGTAGACAAAGCACCTGAATCTTTTGAAGCAATCACAACAGAGTCAGCAAGATAACGAAAAGGGAATGACGATGAAGAGCTTAAGGAATCAGATTATATTTATTATTGCTTTTTTAGCTGTATGGCAGATCGTATATCAGATGGGAACATTTCCGGAATTGATGTTTCCATCTCCGGGAAAGATTTTAAATTCTCTGGCGAAAGGATTTTCCCAGGATGGTTTGGGCAAGATGACGCTTTATTCCATGAGCCTGATCGCAAAAGGACTGTTTATAGGTATTGTACTGGCATTTATCATGTCCGGTCTTTCGATTATGAGCAAGACAGTATATTCGATTTATCATATGATCGTTTCGCTGTGTGACCTGATTCCAGGTGTTGCACTGTTGCCACTGGCTATTCTGTGGATGGGAATCGGAGAAGGAACCATTATCCTGATTGTGGTACATTCCATTATCTGGCCAATGTCCAGAAGTATTATGGATGGATTTCGTGCCGTTCCGCGTATTTACATAGAATCCGGTCAGAATATGGGACTGAACCGACTGTCACTGGTAACCGGTATTTATATTCCGGCATCGTTTTCCTATATCCTTTCCGGTATCCGTACCGGATGGGCACGTGCATGGCGTGGTCTGATCAGTGCAGAGATGATCTTTGGAACGACCAGTTCCGGAGCTGGTATCGGATGGTTTATTTTTATGAAGCGAACCAACGTAGATATCGCAGGAGTCTTCGCGGCACTGCTGGTGATCATCCTGATCGGTATTGTAGTAGAGTATGGTGTATTCCATACAATCGAGAAACTGACACTTAAGAAATGGGGGATGAGCAGATGACACAGGAGCAAAAAGGGAAAACTCCCGTTCTGGAAGTGCAGAACCTTACAAAGGTTTATTATGACAATGCAGGAAAAGGCGAAAACAGCGAAATTCTCAAAAATGTCGATTTTACCATGTATCCGGGAGAATTTGTATGCATCCTCGGACCATCCGGATGCGGCAAGACAACGTTTCTGCGCTGCATCGGAGGTTTTGAACAGTTTGAAGGTACGATCAGGGTAAACGGAGAGCCGATCAAAGGACCTGGCATTGACCGTGTTATGGTATTTCAGGATTTTAATCAGCTCCTTCCATGGAAAACAGTAGAAAAAAATGTGCAGTATCCACTGAAGATACAGGGCATGAAAGATAAAGAGAAACTGCGTCAGATTTCGGATGAGTGTCTGGAAAAAGTCGATCTGCTTTCCTGCCGGACACAGTATCCGCATCAGCTTTCCGGCGGTATGAAGCAGAGGGTGGCGATCGCAAAAGCACTGGCAGTTAAACCGCAGATCATTCTGATGGATGAGCCGTTTGCCAGTCTGGATGCTATGACCAGAAACCGATTACAGGAAGAACTGATGCGGCTGCATCAGAAAGAAAAGGTAACGGTAATCTTTATTACACATAATATTCAGGAGGCAGTCTGTCTTGGAACAAGGATTCTTGTTATGGCAAAACAGGGCGGGATTAAAATGGATGTACCAAATACGATCCCGAAACCGGTGACACCGGCTTCCGAAGGTTACGGTAAAATGTGGGATATGTTCAACAAAGCACTGCATCAGGATACATAACAGGAGAAAACTATGTCGTACACATCATCTACCTATCTGTTTTTTCTTGCAGCAGTATTTTTCGTCTATTATATCATTCGGCCAAAATACCGCATGTATGTACTGCTTGTCGCAAATATTCTGTTTTATCTGGCAGCCGGCTGGGATCAGTTCCTGGTCCTGCTTCTGGCTGTTGCGGTTTCCTATGCTGCAGCAAACAAAATGGGAGATCTGCATGCGGCATTTAAAGAAAAGAAAAAGCAGGGAGATCTGGATCGCAAACAGATCAAACAGCTAAAAGAAGAAAATAAACAACAGAGAAAACGTATTCTTATACGAGGACTGATCTTAAACATTGGTATTCTGATCGTGTTTAAATATACAAACTTCCTTCTTGGAAGCGCGTATTCGATTCTGGATCTTTTGGGGATTGGTCACGGAACACAGCTTTTCCGACTGATCATGCCGCTGGGAATTTCCTTTTTTACTTTCCAGATTTTATCGTATATGATCGATGTTTATAAGGGAAAAGTGGAGCCGCAGAGAAACTTCCTCAAATATCTGCTTTACATATCCTTCTTTCCAAGTGTGGTACAAGGTCCGATCCCGCGCTACGCTGATCTGGGAACACAACTGTATGAAGAACACAAATTTGAATATGACAATTTAAGGGATGGATGTATCCTGATCTTGTGGGGATTTGCCAAAAAACTGATCCTCGCAGAAAGACTGGGAACTTTTGTGGAGCAGATTTACGGAAATTACACGATGTATACCGGTGTGATCTTCCTGGTGGCAACCGCAGCATTTTCCATACAGATCTATGCAGATTTTTCCGGCTGCATGGACATTGCTTCGGGAACAGCCAGACTGTTTGGTATCCGTCTGGCACCGAATTTTTTGCGTCCATATTTTTCAAAAACGATGCCGGAATTCTGGAGACGCTGGCATGTAACGCTTGGAAACTGGTTTAAGGATTACGTCTTTTATCCGATTTCCATTTCCAAATTCTCACTGGACCTGAATAAAAAGGCAAGAAAACGTTTTGGCAATGAAGTCGGAAGAATCGTTTCTTCTTCCATACCGATCCTGGCGGTATGGCTTCTGACCGGTATCTGGCATGGACCGGACTGGAAATACGTGACCTGGGGACTCTTCCACGGGCTTCTGATCATGCTGAGCATGATCTTTACTCCATACAATGAAAGACTGGTACAGAAGTTACACATTAAGACAGACTGTTTCAGCTTCCGCCTGTTCCAGATGACAAGGACGTTCCTTTTGTGCTGTCTTGGACGTGTATTTTTCCGGGCAGATGATTTCGGGGCTGCCATCAGTATTCTGAAACGGACTTTTGCCGATACGGGTATCTGGCGTATTACAAATGGCAAGCTCTTTAAATACGGACTGAATCAGGCAAATATGACGGTTGTGGCAGTTGCGGTCCTTGTGCTGTTTATCGTCAGCATGCTTCAGGAAAAGATGGATGTGCTCGAAGCACTGAAAAAGCAGAATCTGGTATTTCGCTGGGTACTGATCTATGCACTTTTGCTGGCGGTTGTGATTTTTGGCATGTATGGACCGGGATATGATCCTTCTGCATTTATTTATGAAAAATTTTAGGGAGGTACATATCAGATGAAAAAATTAAAGCGATTCAAAAATCTTTTCAGTACGATCGTTTTTCTGATGATCGCCCTTGTTATGCTGTTGACGGCGACTTATGTGCTGCGCCCGCTGGACCGCGATTTCTTCCGTACCAAGCTGACCGGCTTTTATGCAGAAGAAGATGAGAGTCTGGATATTGTCGGACTGGGAAGCAGTGCATTGTACCGTTATGTAAATGCACCGCTGTTGTGGAAACAGCAGGGATATACCTCTTTTATGCTGGCAACGGCTTCGCAGCCGGTGGCACTGATGGAAAATCTGATCGATGAGACAGAAAAAACGCAGTCACCGCAGCTCTATATCATAGAGACGCGAAGATATCTCGACCAGAACGAAGTCGAAGAGAACCGTATCCGGATCATTACCGACAATATGAAGTATTCCCGGAACCGTGTTGCTGCGATCAACAAGATGGTAAAAGGCTGGGAAAACCGTCTGCCGTACTATCTGGATCTGATCCAGTATCATGGAAACTGGGAGAATTATACGGAAGATTCCTTGGAATATCTGACCAACGAAAAAAAGGATGCGATGAAAGGATGGCGGGCGATCAGCCGGGTGACACCGCTGGAATATCTGGATGTCAGTCAGGTTACAGCAGAAAAGCCAATTCTGGAATCTTATGAAAAAGAGCTGCGTTCGCTGCTGGAAAAATGCAAAAAAGAGAATCTGAATGTTCTGTTTGTAGCGACACCGTGGGATGCTACAGAAGAAGAACAGCAGATGGGAAATTACGTAAAACGTATTATTGAAGAAGCAGGTTTCCCGTATCTGGATGGCAATCAGCATGTGAAAGAGATTGGACTGGACTATGGCACAGATTTTTACAACGACAAGCACACAAACGTAGCCGGCGCAGAGAAATTTACCACCTGGCTTGGTGATTATATTGCGGAGCATTATGATATTTCTTCCGAACATCCGAAGAAGATCGTACAGAGCTGGGAGCAGGCATCGGAAGAACAGACCGTGGCAGATGAAGAGGCGAAAGGAAAGCTTGCAGCGAGGCTGGAGGCTCTGGCGAATCCGCAGACACAGCCGGAGACAGCACAGGGCAGCAGTGCCGGAACGGTTGAAGCGGGAGCACAGACAACAGAATCAGAAATAGAAACAGAAAGCGAAACAGATATCAAATAAACGGAAAGAAGGAAGCATTCATGGCAGGATCGATTGTGGAAGCACTGGCAGGGTATGCAAAGACACAGCCGGATAAACTGGCACTTGCAGATGGAAAAGCAGAATTTTCTTATCTGGAAGCATGGAAGCAGGTATGCGGCTATGCAGAGTACTTGAAAGAAATCGGCGTAGAAGCCGGTGATAAAGTAGTAGTAAGAAATTCTCAGAATGCAGCGATGGTGATCAGTCAGCTGGCAATCCAGCTTCTTGGAGCTGTTTTTGTTCCGATTGAAAAAAACGCGGCAGACAGCCGCATTCTGGAAATTATAGAGGCGGTACAGGCAAAATGTTATATTGCAGCCAAAACGGGCGATATTCCATGCCATTATGAGAACATAAAGGAAGTTTTGTCTTACAAAAGCGAAGAGAAAGAAGAAAAAGTAGCTGCATTCCCACAGCCGGAAGATACGGCAGAGATTCTCTTTACGACGGGAACAACCGGAAAATCAAAAGGAATCGAGCTGACACATGCGAGTGTGATCGCGGTAGCAGAAAATGTCATCGATTCGGTAGAGATGAAAAAAGACAGTGTGGAATTGATTCCGGTTCCCCTCAGTCATTCACATGGACTGCGCCGTTATTATTCTAATATTTTAAATGGCGGTACGGTGATTCTTCTGGATGGTGTGATCTTTACAAAAAAGCTGTTTAACTGTATAGAGAAATACCATGTGACAGCGATCGATCTGGTTCCGGCGGCGCTGGCAGCACTTTTCAAATTAAGCGGAGATAAACTGGGGGATTATGCAGACCAGCTTGATTATGTACAGCTTGGCTCTGCACCGATTCCAAACCAGGACAAAGAGCATCTGCGGAAGCTGCTTCCACATACCAGACTTTACAATTTTTATGGAACAACCGAGTCAGGATGTTCCTGTATCCTGGATTTTAATGCGATGCCGGACAAGAAGAACTGCATCGGCAAGCCGGCATGTCATGCAGAGTTTGTATTCTTTGATGAGCAGGGAAATGCAGTCGAAGCAACGGAAGAGACACCTGGATTTCTTGCCTGCCGCGGCGGTATGAATATGAAAGGCTATTATCAGGAGCCGGGACTGAATGCAGAGATTATGCGTGATGGTTATATCTGTACGAAAGATCTTGCCTATACAGGTGAGGACGGTCTGATCTACATGCTGGGCAGAAAAGATGATGTCATCATTACCGGCGGCAATAAGATTGCACCGGATGAGATCGAGGAGATCGCAGGACGCATGGATGGCATCGCGGACTGTGCATGCATACCGGTACCGCATCCGATCCTTGGTGCAGAGCCGAAGCTTTTCGTAGAGCTGGAAAGGGACGCTGCATTTGATGAAAATGCAATCTATCAGTTCTTACAGGGCAAACTGGAAGCTTATAAAGTGCCGAAGCTGATCGAGCAGATTGAAAAAATCCCAAGAACTTATAATGGTAAACTGCAGAGAAAGAAACTGATCGAAGCAGAAAAAGCAAAAACAAAATAAAACAAAAACAAAGGAGAGCTGGGTATGAACGAATTATTAGAAATCTTAAAAGAGGCAATGCCGAAAGTAGACTGGGAAAAAGGAGAAGATCTGGTAGACGATGGTATCATTGATTCCATGGATGTTGTAACAATCATCTCCGAGATCACAGACGCCTACGATATCGAGATTCCATCAGAAGAGATGGAGCCGGAGAACTTTAACTCCGCAAAAGCAATTTATGCAATGATTCAGAGACTGGAAGAAGAGTAAGAATCAAAGCAAATTTAAGAATTGGTGAATATAGAAACAAAAATGCCATAACATAAGGGAAATGCTCCCGGACTGTTATGGCATTTCTATGTAATTTTCTGTTTTGACTTTTTAAATGTTTCTATTTTTCACCCGGAACTTCCACGACGCTGTCGCGGATGGTCAGGGTTGGCGGCAGTACTACCTTGTATGGCAGGTGCTGTGGGTCATCCAGACGATCCAGAAGAATTTTGACAGCCATCTCGCCCATCACTTCCAGATGTGCCGTTACACTGGTCAGCGGCGGTTCAGTCAGAATGGAAAGAGGGGTGTCATTGAAGCTGATCACCGAGATATCCTCCGGGACACGAAGACCGATTTCACGCATATTGCTCACCGCTGTAATAGCAGATTCTTCGTTATAGGCAAGAAGTGCTGTCGGGATATGATCTTTTTGTTCCAGCCACTTTCGGATCTGGGCAGAACCGTCTTTTGCAGAAAGTCCGGTATCAATGATCAGATGCTCATCGAAGATTCCGGCATTTTTCATATAATCGATAAAATACTGCCGTCTTGCCTCCAGGGCAGGGCGTTTTTTCTGGTCTAATTTATAAGCAGGTCCCAGGAAACCGATCTTGCGGTGGCCTTTATACAGCAGATAATCCAGTGCCTGCTCCACGCCAAGACGGAAGTTCAGTACAACGGAGTCAAAACGCCGCTCATCCGGTGATGAGTCCACAAATACGATGTTCGGACTGATTTCCTGAAGCTGTGAAATCTGCTGGTCTGAAAAAATTCCGATGGCAAGGATGCCGTCAAGCGGTGTTTTTTCCAGTGTCTGATATTTTCCGGACTGCTCAAAAAGATAAGATACGTTGCAGTCATGCTCCATACAGTTACGGACGACATAATTTTTCAGGTACAGATAGTATGGATCAGCCAGCTGCTCTTTTAAGGACATCATCTCCACGATGGCGATGTGAACCAGCCGGTTTTTGTGGGAACGCCTTGTTTTTGGAAGCGTATAATGAAGTTCGTCTGCAGCTTCCAGAATGGAAACTCTGGTGTTGTCGGTTACGTTTAAAGTCGGATCGTTATTCAGAACACGGGAAATGGTAGTCACTGAAAATCCGGTGTGTTTTGCTAAATCTCTGATAGTTGCCATGGTGTTTTCTACAATATGTTTGTTTACTCATTTGTTTACTTTAATACTTTGATTATAAACATACTTTTCTACTTTAGCAAGTAGAAAATAATAAATAATACTGTAAAATCTCAGCGAAAGAAAAGTCCCAATCGACAGCATTTGCAATCTCTTCAATCGAGCGGCTGTCATCCTTTAACAGTTCTTTATCACCGTAAAAGTGCTGATATCAAGGTGAAACATAAAAAAATAAAAAAAACACTTGCATTTTGAAAAAAAAGGTGTTATATTAATGTGGCTGGTGAAAAACAGCAGAAAATAAAAGCGATGCGTGGCTCAGCTTGGTAGAGCGCTACGTTCGGGACGTAGAGGTCGCAGGTTCAAATCCTGTCGCATCGATTCCTTGGCAGGGGCGGACTGAAAATCTTGAAAAAGATTTTCAGTTTTTTTACGTGCCGAAACATGTGAGCAAAACCGGAATGGAAAGAAAGATAAATAAGGCATCTTTCAAAATTGATATAACTGCACAAAGAAATCAGAAAAAATGTCGTAAAATTTTTAAGAAGAAAAGTCTGTTAAGGGTTGAAAAAATTCGGACTTGATGATATATTCTCAGTGAAAATAATTTGCAGGGCATCTTTTGCACCAAATATCATTTACATAAAGAGGATAAGAACATGAACAGAAGAAGATGGATGGCATTTCTGGTTTCTTTTTGTATGCTCATCAGTATGATTAATCCATATGTAGCGGTGGCAACGGATACATCAAAACCGGGAAAACAGGAATTTACACAGACGGAGAAAAAAGTCGAATCCCGGAAAGAAACACAAAAAGAGACTGAAAAGGAAACGCAGAAAGAAACACAAAAAGAAACACAGAAAGAGACACAAAAAGAGACACAAAAAGAAACGCAAAAAGAAACACAAAAGGAAACGCAAAAAGAAACACAAAAAGAAACACAGAAAGAGACACAAAAAGAAACGCAGAAAGAGACGCAAAAAGAAACGCAAAAAGAAACGCAAAAAGAGACGCAAAAAGAAACACAGAAGGAAACGCAGGAAGAAACGCAAAAAGAAACAGAAGTACAAAAAGAGACACAGAAAGAGAGCGAAACAGAAACACAAAAAGAAACAAAGGCAAAGAGTACAGTCACAGCAGGCAAAAAACAGCAACGAGAGTCTGTGGCAGATTCTCTTTTGGTTGATGATTACATTATTCATGCACAGATCTCCTATCAGAAAGGGGAAGACTGGGTTACTGTCGATGAGAATACGAAAGATATTCCGGTGGATGCGCATCTGAAAATCTTGATCCGTTATAAAGATGTGGATGCAGCAAATCTGATGAAACATAACAGGACACTGACTTATCGGATACCGGAGCTTTTTACGAAGGTTTCGGTGGTGGTCAATACCATCCAGGATGCGGAAAATAATAAAATTGGTGATATTACCGTAGATCAGGAAACAAAAAAGATCAATCTGACTTTTTGGGAAGCTTTCCTGAAAGCAGATGAAGAAGAAAACAAGAAAGTCAGCGGAAGTTTTACTTTCTATGCCTACGCGGATCGTGATAAGACAGCGGAGAATCCAAAGCAGGATCTGACCATTGGCAAGACAGGTATTACACTGAATTTTGAACCGGACAGTGCGGCAAGGCTTGGCACGGTAGAACTGACAAAGTCGGAAGCGGTTTACAGTGAAGAAGCAGGCAATGACTATCTTACTTATACGCTGACGGCAACGGCAGGCGACCATGCCATGCCGGATGTAAAAATCGTGGATAACTTTACAAAGAACAGAAATTATGTGGATTCTTATGTCGGAGTAAGCGGTACGGAAACACAGACGGTACATGGTGAGAATGCGGACAGACCATATGAAAAGGCAGATGAAACAAAAAGCAGTACGGTTTATCTGGGAAAAGAAGTAACCGCACAGGCACCTGTCCCGCAGCCGGCAGGAGAGGAAAAGGTAACACCGGGCGTGCTGGTGTGGAAGATCGGTGCGATGGAAGCACATGAAGTACGTACGCTGACTTACAAAGTAAAGCTCAAAGAGGGCTATACCGGCGGGCATTCGAAAGGCTCTGTGGTAAATACAGCGAAAGCTTATTCGAAAACATATCCACATCAGGAAGCAAAATCGACTTTTACACCGAAGGCAGGCATGACATTAAAGAAAACAGCAGGTGAGTTCCAGAAAGAGGCAGACGGAACAGCCTGTATAGAGTATAAGGTATGGGTGCAGGCATATAAAGATAACACCTATACGCTGGACAATGTAAAAATATATGATTCCCTGAAAGGAGACCCGAACCTGAAAACGGATGAAAAACTGTACCCGTATCTGACCTATATTGAGGACAGTTTTCAGCTCTATAAAGGAAACAGTACAAATGCGGCGGATAAAATTTCAGTTCCGGAAAGAGAAGGGGGAGCAGCGAATCCGGTCATTGACAATGAAAAGGATTCTGGTGAACGGAAATTTGAATGTTACATCGGGGATATGAAGCCGGGCGAAGAAAGAACGCTGGTATACCGTATGAAAGTAGATGAGGGGATTTACTGTACAGGAAACGGAGATATCAATATCATAAATTATGCGATCCTTTATCCGGATGACCGGGTTTCGGACGGACCGCGCTTTGAACGGTATCGTAGTGAAAAGAACTTTTCTAAAAAAACCTGGGATCGAAAAATCCAGAATGAAAAGACAACCTCTGAACAAACGGTTACAATTCCGCAGAATGATAAAGTTTACGGGTACGATCTGGCAGAAGAGAGTGCGTCCTTACGCAGTTTTACACTTCCGGCGAGAAGCCTGAAATATCAGGTCATCGTAAATGAAGACGGACAATGGAACATAAGCTCTTCGAACTTTACAGATGAGATTAGCAAATATCTGCGTTATACAGGATATCTGCGGATGGACTATTATGAAGGCGGTCTGAAAAAGGATGCGGCGGACGATGCGGCTGCACTGAAGCAGCTTCGGGAAAAGACACCGACGGAGACAAGCTGGATCAATATTCAGGATCAGCAGACTTTCAGCCTTCAGCCCGGACAGGTTTTGGGAAAGAAAGGAAGCGGTGCATACCTGCTTACCTACTACGCAGTACCGTATAATATGGAGAACATCAGCCAGATCGTGGCAGGAAACAGCTTTGATCTGAACGGGGAAGCAATCGGACCTGGCGGTCAGACTCACAACATAGCAGGCGTCAGGGTGGAAGCATCCGCAGTGATAGAAGGCGGGGCAAAACTTTCGGCAAAGAAAGACGGCTGGTATTATGATTCTGCAAAAGACACAAGTGGAGACTGGGTTCGCGGTCATCTGTACTGGGTCATTGATGTCACAGGGAATGAAGTGTCCAAAGGAACGGTATTCCGCGATACGCCGGTGAGGGAAAATAACATACATCTTATGCGAAGATCTACCATGATCGGAGTTTATACAGGAAAGCTTCCGGAAGGACAGAACTTTACCGGGTATTATAAATCGACAAAAGATCTGTCGGAAGACAGCATCCTGAAAAAACTGTCCGGAAACAGGCTGAACGGAGAAGCGGCTCCGAAAGATGCAGATTATTTCTGGTCGGCGACAAACGAAATGTGCACAATTGAAATGAAGAAAACGGTAGCTCTGGAAAAAGGAGAGCATCTGTATATCGTTTTGCGCACGGCACCGCAGAACGACATCGGTATCCGTGATGTAAAGGAATTCCGCAATAAACTGGAAATGAAAGGAAGCGAGAGCAGGGATTTTATAGAAGAAAATACGGCAACACTGACAGCAAACGGAGCGGGAACGAATTTCAAAGAAGCGATCGCATCTTATACTTATGATGGAACAGACTGGGTGAAGCTGAAAAAGAATTTGAATTATGCAGATTCTGATATTACAAAACTTCTGAAAGACAGGATCACAGAACCCGGAATTTATATTGAGTGGCGGCTGCATATCAATTATCATGGAGATCTCAAAGGAAAGGTACAGGCAGAAGATCTTCTTCCGGAAGGTCTGCAGCTGGCGTATGTGCGTTACTTTGACCGTGCAGATGCCCTGGCAGGAGATCCGCCGGTGATTACGGAAATCGCAGAGTACGAAGGGAATCCTTCCTGGGAAAAGCAGACCGTAACGGCACCGAGGGACAGAACCTCAGCGGAAGCAACCTGTATTTCTTATTACAATAAGGCAGAACGCAGGATCCGCTTTGATGTAGACAATCTGAAAGATACCGGACAGGCCAAAAATGCAGCTCTGGAGATCCAGGTTGTCACGAAAGTGACGGATCCGGAGGTTCTGCTTGGCGGTCAGGAAAAGACTTTCCGCAATGGTCTGCGTGTAAAAGGGGAAGACGGAGAGGTCATAACCGATTCGACGGCAGATATTTCGGTTACGGCCACGACACTGACGAAAAAAAGAAGCACGATTGAAAGCGGAAAAGTACCGTTTACGATCGAGGTTAATCCACTGGGAACGGATCTGGTAAAAGGCTCGGATAAGATCACACTGGTCGATGAACTGAAAAGTCCGCTTCATTTTGACCCGGACAGTCTGGTGATCGAGGATGCAAAAGGAAATCAACTGGCGGGGATTTCTCCAAAGATTGAGACAACAGACGAGGGCGAAAAGATGCTTTTGACCATTCCGGATGATCAGAAGCTTACGATCCGTTATCAGACTGCGATCGCTGCACCGCCGGAAAGTGAATTTACCATAAATAACTGCGCTTACTGGTTTGGCTACAGTAAAGATGTGGCAAAAGTCGAAGAATCCGGTGTGAAGTACAGCATAGAATCGCTGGCAGAAACGACTACGAAACCGGCTTTGCGCGTCAGAAAATTAGACCAGGAAGATACTTCGAAAGTACTTCACGGGGCAGAATTTACCTTGCGTGAGGTAACTTATGATGCAGATGCTGATAACTGGAAAGAAGCAGATGGAAGTTCTGATATTAAGAAGACAACAGGAAGTGACGGTATTGCCGTTTTCGGCAAGGATGAGACTTTAAAATATAATACAGTCTATCGTCTGCAGGAAACAAAGGCACCGGATGGATACATACAGGATACATCTGTAAAATATATTGCGATCGGCAAGAAAACAGGAGAAGCGGGAAGCGAGGCATTTCCGGCAGAACTGAAAGCATGGCAGCAAAAAGGAGTCAGTGTTTATTATCTGGGTGCAACCTATACCTGTACGGTGTACAACCGCAAAGGCAGTCTGCGTATCGAGAAAACATTCCAGAATGTTAATGGAGAAGAAGTTGCCGGAGTGCAGATCGCAGATGGAACCTATGCGTTTGGGCTGTATGCAGAAGAAGGGGATACCTTTGATTATTCCACAGAGAGACCGCTTCAGATACTGAAGATCACAGTACAAAATGGAAACATCCGTTATCAGAACGGAGATACTTCCACAGAAAAACCGGAATTTACCGGACTGGCGACAGGAACCTCCTATCGGGTATACGAACTGGATGCTTCCGGCAGGGCTATTACGGAAAGCGGAAGTAAATACACGGCAGAAAACGGGCAGAAGTTCCAGGTGACTTATGGAAAGATAAAAGCGACCATTTCACCGGATGGAACAGCGGAAGCGATCCGGATCACCAACAAACAGAAAAATGATATTCCGCTGACCGGTGTGACAGCAGAAAACAGGAAACTTTATTTTCTGATGCTGGCCGGTGTGGCAGCCATCCTTTGTTTCAGGCTGAACAAACGGATACGAAGGAGTGCATAAGCCGAAAATGAAGAATAAAAAACTGATCAAAGGTTATGGAAAACTGGCGCTGAGGGCGATCCTGTTTCTGCTGCTCGTATTTGTGTTTTTTACAAAAGTGCTGTTTTTTGCCAGAGTGGAAGGGATGCAGATGTTTCCATCCTTAAAAGACGGGGATCTCGCTCTTGGTTATGCACTGGCGAAAGACTATCGACCGGGTGATGTGGTCGTGTATGAAGCAGACGGAAAACAATGTTTTGGACGAATCCTGACGCTGGCAGGAAATGAAGTGGACATTGACGGAAGCGGTGATGTGAAAGTCAATGGAATATCAGAAAGTGCTGAGATCCTTTATCCGGCATATGACAAAGGAACGCTCACCTATCCCTGCCAGGTCGGGCAGGGAAGCGTTTTTATACTGGGAGATTACCGGACAGAGAGCAGGGACAGCAGAACTTACGGGCCGGTTTTAGTAACCAGGATCAAAGGCAAGGTTCTGACGATCTTACGGCGACGTGGATTGTAGACAATAGAAAGAACAAGGAAACCATCAAAAATAAAAAAACAGAAAATACAAAAGTTACAGGAGAAAAAGCAACATGAAAAAAAGAATCTTGGCATTTATGATGGCAGCAGCAATGGTATTTGGAAGTGCCACAGCAGTTATGGCAGCCGGTGAAGGTCAGAGCAGTGCAGCAGATACGATGACTGTGACGATTAAAAAAAATTATCAGGTAAACGATGCAGATGGTGCGAAAAGTCCGGCAGAGACATTCGAGTTTACGGATGCGACTCTGGCATATGTTGCCAATACAAAATACAATGATGCAGTTGATATAGAAAAAGCGGTAGAAAACAGCACGAAGATCCCGGCAGATGTCAGGACGATTACTATTACTATTACAGGACCTTCTTACAGCGAGGGAGAAAACGGTGAAAAAGATATTACAGCAGTAATTACAGCAGCAAACTATAAAAGCGTAGGAGTAGGAACTTATATTTATACCTTCCAGGAGACAGCAGGAGATACAGCAGGTGTTACCTATGACAATAATCAATACAAACTGTATGTCAATGTGGTAAATGGCGATACCGCAGGAACTTATAAGATAGGCGGAGCTTATGTGAAAAAACCGGGAGAAAGAGATAAAGTACAGGAAATCGTCAACACTTACCAGTCCGGCAACCTGAAGATCACAAAAACAGTAACAGGTAACATGGGCGACAAAAACAAAGCCTTTAATGTAAACGTTACACTGACCGTTGCAGATGGAAAAACGGTAAAAGCACCAGTTACGATCACAACTACGGATACAGATTTAGGTAATCCAACCACAATCGCTGCAGGAGCTTGGAGCGAAAACAAGGCAAAAGTAATACTGCATGTAAAAGATGGCACAACGGTTGAGCTGAAAAACCTGCCAGTTGGAGTATCTTATGCAGTAGAGGAGACAGAGTATAGCGACTATACAACTTCTTATACAAAGAACGGAAAGGACATATCAGGAGCACCGACAAGCACAGCCGTCAGAGCGGACGCGACCGATACCGTTGTGATCAAAAACCACAAAGATACGACAGTCGATACCGGCGTGATCATTTCCAATCTGCCTTATATCCTGATCCTTGCAGCAGTGGCAGCAGGCCTTGTACTTTTTGCAGCAGGCAAAAAACGCCGTGCAGATGAGGACTGATCCGGAAAATGGCAGAAAAAGTGCTACGGCTTCTGAACCGGACGCTGGATGCGGTCATTCTGATCGTGCTTTTGCTGGCAGGTCTGTACAGTGTGTATTCTATCTGGGATAACAGTCAGATCTACCAGCAGTCCATGGATCTGCAGGTGAAATTAAGAGATCTGAAGCCGCAGGAGGACAAGCCGTCTTTTGCGGAACTTTTACAGATCAATCCGGATGTTGTGGCCTGGGTGACGCTGGAAGGCACACAGATCGATCATCCGATCGTTCAGGGAGAGGACAATCTGGAGTATCTGAACAAAGATGTGTACGGCGACTATGCACTGTCGGGCAGTATTTTTCTGGATTCCCGCTGCAGATGCGATCTTCAGGAGGACTATCTGCTGCTCTACGGACATCATATGGAGAAACATCAGATGTTTGGTGATCTGGAATCTTACCTGCAGCAGGAATTTTTTGAAGCACATCAGACGGGGACACTGCTCCTTCCGGGAGAAACGTATGATCTGAAGATTTTTGCAGTCATGACGGCAGATGCCTCAGATGCATTTCTGTTTGATCCGGTGAAAGCAGCCAGGAACCAGACAGAGCTGTTAGATAAGATAACAAAATATGCGCTGCATCAGCGAAAAGACCAGATTGCAGAAATCAGGAAAAACAAAAGCCAGATTCTGGCACTCAGTACGTGTTCAGGTGAACGGCTCAGTGACCGGACAGTCGTGCTGGCAGAAATGATACAAAGAGACGACAGGGGGGCGGAACAGACATGAAAAAATGGAAAAGAAGATTGTATGCAGCATTTGTCTGCGTGATCCTTCTGGCAGGCAGCATGCGGGCATATGCGGCGGAAACCATCCGTTTTACGCTCCCGGTATCCTATACATGGGGAAAAGACGGGCTGATCGCGGGAAAAAAATATCAGGCAGTTTTAAGTGCCGGCCATTTGGATATGCCGATGCCGGAGGGCAGCGAGCAGGGAAGTTATACGCTGGATTTAAAAAGTGATGCAGTGCGTACTGATTTCCCGGAGATTGTTTATGATACGGTTGGAGAATATGCTTACCATATGAAAGTGGTAAGGGAAGACCAGAAGATTGTCGGAGAATTTGTGGTTTCGGTGACGGTTACAAACGGCGAAGAGGGCGGACTGATACTGAACTTCTCGGTTCGCAGTCAGGATCAGGATGGAAAAAAAGTAGGAGAGCTTACCGCCGTGGATAAGAGCGGACGAGATGCACCGGATGAGAGCGAAAGTAAGACATCCGGGGAAACTGAGACATCCAGGGAAAGTGAGACGGAGAGCAGTAAAGCGAGCGAAACAAAAAACGGCAAATACGATCAGCCAAAAGAAAATGAAACCAGGAAAAACACAGCAACATCAGGCAGCGGCGGCACAGGAAACAACCGTACTGCGTCAGGTGTAACAGCGGCGGCAGGAACAAACCGAAGTGCAAAAACAGGAGATGATACCAGGGCAGGAGGATATCTGCTGCTTTGCATGGGTGCGCTGACGGCGATGTATCTGGCAGGCAGAAGCAGAAAAGGCTGCCAGTCATGCGATCATTCATGCGGCAGATCAGGATTATGAGTCTGCAGAACTATTTTAGAGCTGGAAAAGAGAATTCTCAGGCAGGCAGAGCCTTAAAAAGAAAAAACGGTCTTCCGAATGGAATGAAACCATATCGGAAGGCCGTTTTTCTGTCACTGTTCCATTTATATTAAAAACAGCAATACAAAAAATCGTTATGCAAGAAAAGATTTTACTTTCTGATAGATGCTTTCGGCATCCAGACCATATTTTTTTACCAGTTGAACGGCCGGACCGGATTCGCCATATACGTCGTTGATACCGATCTTCAGAACCGGAGCCGGATAATTTGCACAGAGTGCATCACATACGGCACTGCCAAGTCCGCCGATCACGGAATGTTCTTCCACGGTAACGACTTTGCCGCATTCTTTTGCAGAAGCGATGACCAGTTCTTCATCCAGAGGTTTGATCGTGTGGATGTTGATGACTTTGGCATGGATACCGTCTGCGGCGAGCATTTCTGCTGCCTGCATGCTTTCGTAAACTTCAAGACCGGTTGCAAAGATAGCTACATCGCTGCCTTCACGCAGGACAACACCTTTGCCAAGTTCGAATTTATAAGTGTTTTCATCATTAAATACCGGGATTGCCAGACGGCCGAAGCGCATGTAAACAGGACCAACGTATTCGTAAGCAGCTTTCACAGCAGCTCTTGCTTCGACATCATCAGCAGGGTTGATGATCACCATACCCGGGATCGTACGCATCAGGGCAATATCTTCGTTGCACTGATGGGTAGCACCGTCCTCACCGACAGAAATGCCGGCATGGGTAGCACCGATTTTGACATTCAGATGCGGATAGCCGATGGAGTTACGAATCTGTTCAAAAGCACGGCCCGCTGCAAACATGGCAAAAGAGCTTGCAAACGGTACTTTTCCGGTGCTGGAAAGACCGGCTGCAACACCCATCATGTTGCCTTCTGCTATGCCGCAGTCAATGTGTCTTTCCGGGAATACTTTCTGGAAGATAGCAGTCTTGGTAGCTCCGGCAAGGTCGGCATCGAGTACGACCAGATCTTCGTGTTCTTTTCCGATTTCAACAAGAGCATTACCGTAGCTCTCTCTGGTAGCGATTTTCTTTACTTCTGACATAATGCTTCACCTGCTTTCTCAAGTTCTTCCATAGCGAGTTTGTACTGTTCATCGTTTGGAGCAACACCATGCCAGGAAGCCTGATCCTCCATAAAGGAAACTCCTTTTCCCTTGATGGTCTTTGCGATGATGGCAGTCGGCTGTCCTTTTACGGTACGGGCTTCATCAAAAGCCTGTTTCAGTGCATCGAAGTCATGTCCGTCCACATTGATCACATGGAAACGGAAAGCTTCGAACTTTTTATCAATCGGGTAAGGAGAGTTTACATCGTCAATCTTACCATCGATCTGCAGACCGTTGTTGTCTACGATCACAACCAGGTTATCCAGTTTTCTGTGCGCAGCGAGCATGGCAGCTTCCCATACCTGGCCTTCCTGGATCTCACCATCCCCGAGCAGTGTATATACACGATAGTCATCGCCTGAAAGTTTCGCAGAGATTGCCATACCGACAGCAGCAGAAATACCCTGTCCCAGAGAACCGGTAGACATATCTACACCGGGAATGTGTTTCATATCCGGATGTCCCTGAAGATAAGAACCTACATGGCGCAGTGTTTTTAAATCTTCAACCGGGAAGTATCCACGGTTTGCAAGAGCTGCGTAATAACCAGGTGCAGCATGTCCTTTGGAAAGGACGAAACGATCGCGATCCGGTTTCTTAGGATCCTTCGGATCAATATTTAATTCTTCAAAAAAAAGATAACTGTAGATGTCTGCTGCAGATAAAGAACCACCCGGATGACCGGATTTTGCAGAATAAACACCGGTAAGTGCACCCTTACGGATCTTATTTGCAGTTTTCATAAGCTCTGACTTGTTCATGGTTTCCTCCTGTTATGCTATGTTTTTACCAAAAGCGCCTAAAGGCGCAGCAATGTCCGCAGTTCATTATAAACAAGGAAGTGAAGTTCGTCAACAGAAAAGAAGCAGAAGCGGATAAAGGCAAAAAGGAAGCCAGACTCCTGTGAGCCTGGCCTTAGGAAAGAGAAAAAATGAAATATATGTAAAAAAGGAATGAACCTTTGTACAAGTACTATCATAACCGGATTCTGTGAATAAAGTGTGTTCGAAAGGTGAAAGTATTGTTATGAGAATATAAACCATTTGAAAAAAATCTAAAATAAGCAGAAATGCGGGCGGATTTTTTCAAAATATAAAAAAAGGGTTTTGTGCAGAGCGGGGTTGTGGTATAATCAGAATAATAGATTTTGCTAATCTAAATATAAAGACAGAAAATAAGGAGGACATTATGCAGGTATTATATAGAGATGAAGAAGGCGCCCTGGCGGTTCTGGAGGTAACAAAGGCTTCTTATATAGAAGAGGCAGGGATTCTGGAGGTATGCGGAAGCGAAGAAGATATTGCGCTTGCTATGGATGAGGCTGCAGCACAGAAAGCGGTCAGAGAGCTTTATGCAGATGGAAAAGCAGATCTTAGCGCATATGAGTATCAGGAAATGGATCTGGATGATGATTTTGACGATGATGACGACGATGACGATGAGGATGATTTCTTAGACCGTCTGATAGATATGGATTTTGGCACCGTTGCAAAGGACAGCCTTGTTTTCGGTGAGGACGAATAAGCCGGGGTGGACAATTTGAGAAAGAAAAAGAGCGTCCAGGATTCGCAGACAGAGCAGACCTACCTGCTGATGCACCGTCATATTAATGGATACGGCAGGCTTTTTGGCGGTCAGCTCATGCAGTGGATCGATGAAATGGCAGGGATCGTCTCCATGCGTCATGCAGGCGGACGGATCACGACAGCCTGCATTGACAATCTGAACTTCAAAGCCGGAGCTTATTTAAATGATACGATCGTACTGATCGGAAGGATTACGTATGTCGGACGCACTTCGATGGAGGTGCGTGTGGATACATATGTGGAGGATCTGGAGGGCATGCGGCGTGTGATCAACCGGGCTTATGTGGTCATGGTGGCGATCGATGAAGAAGGACATGCAGCAGAAGTTCCGGGACTGATCGTAAAGACAGAGAGTGAGAAGGCAGAGTGGGCAGCAGGAGAACGCCGCTATGCCCTGCGCAAACAAAGACGCAGAGAAGGTTTTTAGAAAAAGGACGGAAGCAGGATTATGAAAACAGTCATAGCGATTATGAGAGACGGTATTGATAAGAAGGCGATACAGGAAGCAGGAGAGATCTTAAAGCAGGGTGGTCTGGTGGCTTTTCCGACAGAGACCGTATACGGACTTGGAGGAAACGCACTGGATGAGAAAGCATCAGAAAAGATTTATGCTGCAAAAGGGAGACCTTCGGATAATCCGCTTATCGTACATATTGCAGAATTTGAAGCACTGGAGAAGATTGCAGCCAGGATTCCAAAGGAAGCGAGGATGCTTGCAGACCGGTTCTGGCCGGGACCGCTGACGATGATTTTCCGGAAAACAGATCAGGTTCCGCTGGAAACAACAGGAGGCCTGAATACTGTTGCAGTGCGTATGCCGGATCATCCGGTGGCACTGGCACTGATCCGGGCGGCAGGAGGCTATGTTGCCGCACCGAGTGCCAATCTTTCCGGCAGACCAAGCCCTACCTGTGCGGCACATGTACAGGAAGATCTTGACGGAAAGATTGAGATGATCCTGGATGGCGGAGCAGTTGGCATCGGTCTGGAATCTACGATCATAGACCTCAGCGAAGATACGCCGACCATACTGCGTCCCGGATACATCAGCCAGAAGATGTTGGAAGAAGTGATAGGAAGCACACAGATTGACCGTGCGATCCTTTCTCCGGACAGTAAGATCAGGCCGAAGGCACCGGGCATGAAATACCGCCATTATGCACCCAAGGCAAGCCTTACGGTCGTAGAGGGTGAACAGGAAAGAGTGGTCGCAAGGATCAATGAACTGCTGAGCGCAGGAGAGAAAAAAGGTGAACGCATCGGTGTGATCGCATCGGCGGAGAGTGCCGGATGTTATCAGGGCGGAATCGTCCGCACCATTGGAAGCCGCAGTGACGAACTGAGTATTTCACGTCATCTGTTCGGAATCCTGCGGGATTTTGATACACTTGCCGTTGACTGCATCTATTCCGAAAGTTTTGATACACCACAGATGGGACAGGCTATCATGAACCGTCTGATGAAAGCAGCAGGACATCAGGTTTTGGAGGTATAGCCTATGAAAAAATACGACAAACTGATTTTTGTCAGCAACAGCGATACCTGCCGTGGACCGATGGCAGAAGCTATTTTGAAAAGTAAATTTCTGCTGGCAGAACTTGAAATAGAATCCAGAGGGCTCGTAGTATTATTTCCGGAGCCGGTCAATCAGAAAGCAGAGGCGATCCTGGCAAGTCATGGACTGACTATGAAAGAGCATACAGCGAGCATGCTGCAGCAGGAGGATTTCAGTGAGCGTACGCTGATCCTGGTCATGGAGGACAGTATCAAGCAGAAGATCTTTCAGGAACATGAGCATGTACAGAATACGTACCAGCTTTCCGAATACATAAAAGAAGAAACAGATATTACAGAACCGCTGGGCGGCAGTCTGGCAGATTATGGGGCCTGTTATGAATTGCTGGAGCGCATGATCAGCAGTCTGGTAGTAACATTAAATGAGGAGGAACTGTTATGTTAGCACTTGGATGTGACCATGGTGGTTACGAGTTAATGCAGGAAGTAAAGAAACATCTGGAGAAGAGGGGGATCGCATACCACGATTTCGGATGCAGCAGCACAGAGTCGGTAGATTATCCGGTCTATGGCAAAAAGGTGGCAGAAGCAGTGGCAAAAGGCGAGTTTGAAAAGGGCATCCTGATCTGCGGAACCGGAATCGGTATTTCCATCGCGGCGAACAAGGTAAAAGGCATCCGCGCAGCACTCTGCACCGATTGTTTCTGTGCAGAGGCGACAAGGCTGCATAACGATGCAAATATCCTGGCAATGGGCGGACGTGTCGTAGGACCGGGTCTGGCGCTGAAAATCGTAGATACGTTCCTGGATACTCCGTTTTCAGGGGATGAGCGTCATATCAGACGTATCCAGATGATCGAAGAAGCCTGAGATAAGGTGACTGCAATGATGTCTTGCAAAGCGGCCAGAGAACGGAAGCTGACAGAAAATCATATTTTTGGTACGAAATAGGAGGCATACGGGGGAAAGAATGGATAAACGAACTGATTATATCAGTTGGGACGAATATTTTATGGGAGTTGCATATCTTGCAGCGATGCGTTCCAAAGATCCGCACACCCAGGTGGGAGCCTGTATCGTGAGCGAAGATAATAAGATTTTGTCCATCGGATATAATGGATTTCCAAAAGGATGTTCCGATGAAGACTTTCCGTGGACAAGAGAAGGCGATGATCCATATGATACAAAATATTTCTATACAACACACAGCGAACTCAATGCCATCCTGAATTACCGGGGAGGCAGTCTGGAAGGTGCCAAGCTTTATGTATCGCTTTTTCCGTGCAACGAATGTGCGAAGGCGATCATACAGTGCGGGATTCGGACCGTGGTTTATGATTGTGACAAGTATGACGGTACACCGGCTGTGCGTGCATCCAAACGTATGATGGATGCTGCCGGTGTGTATTACTACAAGTATCAGAGGACCGGAAGAAACATCAAAATTTCGTTATAAAACAGCAAAAGGTGCCGCGGCAAACCAGTTTTGGGTTACTGCGGCATTTTTAGGAGGACTTTTTATGTATCTGGTAAATGCATTAAATGTAATGGATGAAGTAAAAAAAGCCGTGATCGGAAAAAATGACTGTGTGGAAATGGTGATGATGGCGATCCTGGCAGGCGGACATATCCTGATTGAGGATATTCCGGGTGTGGGGAAAACAACGATGGCACTGGCATTTTCAAGGGCATGTGCCATGAGCCAGAACCGTGTGCAGTTTACACCGGATGTACTTCCGGCAGATATTACCGGATTTTCGATTTACCGGAAAGACACTGGCAAATTTGAATATCAGCCGGGTGCGGTTTTGTGTAACCTGCTGCTGGCAGATGAGATCAACCGTACTTCACCAAAAACACAGTCGGCACTTCTGGAAGTGATGGAAGAAGGAAACGTTACCGTAGATGGCATCACCCGGGAAGTCCCAAGACCGTTTATCGTTATGGCAACCCAGAATCCGGTTGGCTCATCCGGAACACAGATGCTCCCGGAGTCACAACTGGATCGTTTTATGATCTGTATTTCCATGGGATATCCGGATATCCAGAATGAGATTGCCATTTTAAAAGATCACCGGGGCAGCAATCCGGTAGATCGGATCTCACCGGTCATCCGTGTAGGAGATCTTCTGGATATGCAGGCAGAAGTAGACAAAGTTTTTATCCATGATGTGATCTACAATTATATAGCAGAACTGATCTCAAGGACGAGACAGCATCCGATGCTGGAGCTTGGGGTAAGTCCGAGGGGAACGATCGCACTGGCCGGGATGATCAAGGCATCTGCCTATCTTGCCGGAAGAAATTATGTGGTACCAAATGATGTGGAGAAAGTCTTTCTGGCAGTCAGCCATCACCGGGTACTTTTAAGTTCCAAGGCGCGGGCAAATCATGTGACGGCCGCGGGTGTGCTGGAAGATATTCTGGCAGGTGTGCCGAAACCGTCACCGAAAAAGAAGTAACGGAGGTTCTTATGATCCGAAAGATATGGTACGGGATGCTGGTTCTTGTTACAGTCTATCTGGAAATTATGTACGACAGTACGTGGCTGATCTCGCTGCTTGCTTTTGAAATCCTGCTGGCGGCAGCTCTTTATCTGATGTCCTGGTATTTTCGCTTTCATATAACGGTCTGGCTGGACATGAACGTTCCGGTAGCACAGAAAAACGAAAACTTTGAACTGGAATTTCATGTGAAAAACACAGGGATTTTTCCGGTATCCAGTGTATATGCGATCCTGGAATGTGCAAACCGCAGCGGAGGGAGCAGTGAGCGGCGCATATTGGATGAGAGCGTTGCTGCGAGGAATGAAAAAACAGTCATGATACAGGCAAAGTCTGATTATAGTGGAAACATTGGATTTTCTTTAAAAAAAGTAAAAGTCCGGGATTATATAGGGCTCTTTTGCCGGACGGTAAAAACCGCTTCCCAGATCAGTGTGAATGTACTGCCGGATATCTGTGCCTTTCCGGTGGAACTTTCCGTGAAAACCAGGAATTTCCCGGTAGAAGGTGACGACTACGAAAAAGACAGAAGCGGAGATGATCCGTCGGAGATTTTTCAGATCCGGAAGTTTCGTCCGGGAGACCGTCTGCAGAGGATACACTGGAAAACAAGTGCCCGCACCGATGATCTGATGACAAAAGAGTACAGTATGCCAAGAGGATGCAAAGTATTGCTTTTGCTGGATGCAGGGCAGAAAGAGGAGGATCCGGAGAGGACGGATCGCTTTCTGGAAACGGCTGCATCCCTGAGCTTTTCCATGCTGGAGGCAGAATGTCCGCATTTTGCCGCATGGTATGATGACAGTCAGGGACAGATTCTGCGCCAGGCAATCGAACAGGAACAGAATATCTATGAAATGCTGGACCGTGTTATGACGTCTCCGTTATACGAACAGAAATATGACATAGAAGCAGCATATCGTTCTGCTTATCCGGAAGGCACTTACAGTACCGTACTTGTGCTTGACAAAGCAGGGATATTAAAGAAAAACGGGGAACAGATTGCAGCATTTGAAACGCAGGGCTTAAAAGAAACCCTGGCAGGATTGGTATTGGAAGTGTAAATATGAAAAAAAAGAAAAAAAGTACCGGCCTTCATCTGCAGGCAAGCGTTCCGGAGACGGACAGGAAAAGTATCCGCGGATGGTTTTTGGCATGGATCCCGGTCGGTTATATGATCCTTGGTGTATATGGATGGATCGGCACGGCACTTGGGATTTTTGATCCTGCCTGTGAAAGAGAAGTACTGGATATGGCGGTGCTGCTGCTTGGAATCTGGTTTGGGATTCTGTATATGCAAAAAAAACGGCAGATATTGTTTTTCCTGATAACAGCCGTGGCGGCCGGCATGCTGACCTGGCGTTATTCTGAGGGGATAAGGGACGGATTTGCAGGCATCGGAGCGGTGTTTCTGTCAGGATTTTCCGTACAGGATGTGGGAAGCGCTGCCGTTGGAAGCAGTGAAGTTACGTATGCAGTGCTGGTGGTGGCTTTTTTGCTGTACTGTATGTTTCTGGCATGTTTCAGTACGGAGATTGGAAAATATCTTGTGGTACTGATTCTGGCAGTGCCGTTTTGTATGGCATTTGTTTTTGGGCAGGTACCAGATGGAACGAGTACATTTTGTATGCTGTTCTGTGCACTTGGACTGATCGTTTCTTCCGCAGAAGAACACGACCGGCAGCGAAACGGCAGTGCGCTCATCCTGGGACTTTTGTCTCTGGTATTGCTTCTTGTCGGTTTCGCAGCATCAGAACAGGTGCTGGCACCTTTGTTTGCTGACAGGGAAATGACCAGAACCAGGATCCAGCAGACTTCTCTGATCCGGGAAGTGCAAAAGATCACAGAACCGTTTCAGAACAAAAAGGCAGCCATTGCATCCGGTGGTGTCAGTGACGGAACGATCAATAATACGGATTTCTTTCTGAATACCGGGCAGATTCTGTTTTCCGTCAGTGAAAGTGAGCAGCCGCAGGGCAGCCTGTATCTGCGTGTTTACACCGGAGCAGACTATACAAACGATCAGTGGAAAGCCATCGGCGACAAAGAAGCAGATCGGGAGATCTTTTATCAGCGTGCGGCAGCAAGCTCATCGGCACACGGCTATGACGGACCGATCGGCATTTCTGTGGGGTTTCCACAGGGGGCGGGCGATGCGTCGCATGCCTATGCACCTTATTTTTCTCATGCACAGAAGCAGGATGCATCGGAAAAACAATATCTGTATTATCCGGTGGCACGTCTGGGCAATCTGTTTACAGAGACGGCGGACGGCCTGACGGATGACTATCGTGAGTATGTATATAAGCATTATCTGGATTATCCGACAAAAGGCACGGAAACTATGCAGCAGTTTGTACAGGAACATCCGGGTGCGAACTTGGAAGAAATCTGCAATACCGTGCGGACGATGCTCGATGAGAATGCAGTCTATAATCCACAGGTCGGACGTTTTCCACAGGAGCAGAATTTTGCAGAGTATTTCCTGTTCGAACAAAAAGAAGGATACTGTGTGCATTTTGCGACAGCGGCAGTACTGCTGATGCGTATGTATGGTGTGCCTGCACGCTATGTGACCGGATTTGCCATACCCTCTTCTGATTTTGAATGGCAGGATCAGGCAGGATGGACGGCAAATGTTGTGGACGGACGGGCACATGCCTGGGCAGAGATCTATGTCGATCATTATGGCTGGATTCCATTTGAAACCACACCATCTTATGACTCCGGAGCAGAACTTGCCTATGGTGAGGAAGATGTACAGCCGGAAACACAGGAAGAAAGCGAAATGCAGTCCGATGTGCAGGAAACCATGCAGGATGAAACAGCAGGCGGTGACAAAGAGACACAGGGTATGCAGAAAAACGGGGATACCGCGGATGGAGAGCAGGAGACTGAAGTATTTATATCAGAAGAAGCATCGACTGTTTTGTCGATTGCGGCCGTGGTGCTTGCAGGATGTGTACTGCTTCTGCTTTTGTTTGCAGAAAGAAGTATCCGGCTTCGCAGACGCGGACGACAGAATGTAAAGGAGATTTTTGATGATCTGTATCAGGTTCTGGTATTTGCGGGGATGCCCAAAGAACTGGACTGCATGGAGGCGGATTTTACCAGGAAGGTCTGCGAACAGTTCCTGTGGCTGAACAAAGAAGAACTGGATACGGTGATGGATATTGTCATGCGTGCAAACTTTTCAGAAACAGAGCCGGCAAAAGAAGAAACCCTGCAGGTACGCGGTCTGTACCGCTATGTGTGCCGGATGGCGATGAAAGGGATGAGCAGACAGAAGAAATTTGTTTTCCGCTTTATAAAAGCATATGCATAAAACTGACCTGTTAAAAATGATGAATATTGTATGTTTTTTAAATGACAAAAAGCGTTTATACTGAACAGCAAGAAAAACAGGAAGGTGAAAGAAGTGTGTCATGAAGGAGGAAAACATGAACGAAAAGAAAAACACAAACTGGACAGCAAAGAAACTGGCAGTCGATGCTCTGGCGATCGCACTTGTATGCGTATCCACAATGGTGATCCAGATTCCGATCCCGCTTGGCTATATGCATCTTGGCAACTGCTGTATTCTGCTGGTCAGCGTTTATTTTGGCAATATGACCGGTATGCTGGCAGGAGGCATCGGCTCCTGCCTGGCAGATCTGCTCAGCGGTTACACCCAGTGGATCATCCCGACACTGCTCATCAAAGGAATCATGGGACTTGTGATCGCCATGATCGCTTACAGGGAAGGGGAAGAGATCCGCATGATGCGTGTACGGACATTCCTTGGAACAGCAGCAGGTATTGTGGTCATGATCGTCGGTTATACGCTTGCAGGATGTTTCCTGTACGGTGGTGTGGCAGCAGGATTTGCGCAGATTCCGGGACTGACCACAGAAGGTGTGGTCGGACTTGTGCTGTTCTATGTGATCGGATTTGCATTTGAGAAAGCCAGGATTCCGGTATTTATCAAACGATTTGCGTAAATAATCAAGTAAAGAGATGCCATACGAATTGTTCCGTACTTCGTACTTTCACAATTCTGCCCGCTATTCGCATATCGTGGTTTTTGATCTATGACCCTGGCATCTTAGAAAGGGGAATTATGTCTCACAACAATCAGAAAAAAATTGCAGTGATAAATGATTTCTCAGGATTTGGCAGATGCTCGATAGCCGTAGCTCTGCCAATTCTCTCTGTTATGAAGGTGCAGTGCTGTCCGCTGCCGACCTCCATTTTTTCCAACCATACGGGATTTCCAAGCTACTTTTTTGAGGATTATACCTCCCGTATGATTCCCTATATGCAGGAATGGAAAAAACTGGATCTTCATTTTAACGGGATCTGTTCCGGGTTTTTAGGATCAAAGGAGCAGATTGAGATCGTAAAAAAGTTTTTTAAAGAATTTAAGACAGAAGAAACACAGATCATCGTTGACCCGGTGATGGGCGATTATGGAAAACCTTATCCTACCTATACACAGGAGATGTGTGATGAAATGAAAAAACTGGTAGAATATGCAGATATTCTCACACCGAATGTCACAGAAGCCTGTGTGCTTACGGATACCCCTTACAAAGAAAAATGGAAAATCGAAGAGATTCAGGAAATGGCAGAAAAGATCCACAAGGTGGGACCGAAGAAAATCGCCATCACCGGTATTGTGCAGGGTGGGTTTATCGCAAACTTCTGCTACGAAGAAGGACAGCAGCCGAAAGTGCTGCGTACCCATAAAGAAGGAACACAGCGTTCCGGAACCGGTGATATTTTTGCATCCATCATTGCAGCCGATGCGGTCAATGGAGTCCCATTCTGCAGATCTGTAAAAAAGGCATCTGAATTTATAAAAAAATGTATTATCCGTTCGCAGGAACTGGATATTCCGCTGACAGATGGTGTATGTTTTGAAGAAGTTTTAGGAAAGTTAAAGACCGACTGAGAACAAAACAGAAACAAAAAGAAAGGATGGTTATATAATATGAAAAAAGAGATGACGATTTTTTATGAAGTACATGATAATATCTATGTAAATCTTACAAATAAATGTCCATGTGCCTGTACCTTCTGCCTGCGTCAGACCAGGGATCATATGGAAAATTCCCATGTGCTGTGGCTGGAGCATACACCGTCTTTTGAAGAAGTACAGGAAGCCATGAAAAGCGTGGACTTTTCAAAATATAAAGAAGTAGTATTCTGCGGATTCGGAGAGCCGACAGAAGCACTTGACGTACTGAAGCAGACTGCAAAGCAGATCAAAGAGAAATACAATATGCCGATCCGTATCAACACAAACGGACTGGGAAATCTGGTCAACGGAAGAGATATCGTTCCGGAACTGGAAGGACTTGTGGATACCATCTCCATCAGTCTCAATACCCCGAATGCGGACGAATACCACAAACTGGTACGCAGCCGATTCGGAGAACAGTCTTTTGATGCCATGATCGATTTTGCGGAAGAATGCACAAAATACATTCCGAATGTGGTGATGACAACCGTAGATACCACAATCACGCACGAGGAAGAAAAACAGTGTCAGGAAATCTGTGACCGCACAGGGGCAAAATACCGCATCCGCCCGTGGGAGGACTAGAGGAAAATTCTGCCAGGCGAGTTCTTTTGACAAATCCGTGATTCTGGGTATAATGGTAAGAAAAAGCGTAAATCAGAAAGAGGAGAAACACCATGTATACAGTAATCGTTGCGGATGATGAGCAGGAGATCCGCCGCTCTCTGATCCGGAAAGTGGATTGGGGAAGTGTCGGCTTTCAGGTGATCGGAGAGGCAGAAAATGGTGAGGAAGCTTTGGAGCTTACCGAAAAGCTGGAACCGGATCTGCTTCTGACCGATATCAGGATGCCTTTTATCAGCGGAATCGAACTTGCACGTCAGGTCCGGGAGATACGGCCTGCGACCCAGATTGCATTTTTAAGCGGATTTGATGATTTTTCTTATGCACAGCAGGCCATACAGTATAATATTATAAGTTATCTGTTAAAACCGATTTCATCTTCGGAACTGGAAAATGAACTGCGAAAGATGAAGGAAAAGATCGATCAGAAATTCCGGGTATTTTCTCAGCCGGGAAAGAAACCGGAGCATATCGGGAAAACAGAATTTCTGGTGCCGCTGCTGCTGGATGGATTTGGCGGTGAATTATCAGAAACGGAACATCAGAAACTGATGGAGGATGCAGTCTCCTGCGGTCTGATCGGAGGGGAGGAGCCGGAGGCACTGTGCTATGCAGTGATGGTTACAAGAATCCTGGATCAGGATGGAAAGAACTGTACCGGAAGATCAAGCGTAGAAGCAATCGATTCCATTTTAAAAAAATACACGAAATACAGCAGTGTCTATTTACAGGGAAGAGTTGTGTCGCTGCTTCTTGCAACGAAGCGTGGATTTGACAAATATCTGCATATCCTTGTAGATGATATCAATCAGAGTGTAAAGCGTATTATGGGAATGGAAAGCCTGATCGGCGTAGGCCGTGTGGTGGAGAAACTGGAGAACTGCCATGAATGTTATCTGGAAGCGATGAGTGCGGCGGCAAATTACGGCGGAGAAGAAGGCAGCATCCATTTTATATCGGATGATGAGCGGACAGAAAATTTTGATAAGGTCATTGTACACCAGACAGTAGAGGATATCGAGAATCTCTTGAGAAAAGGGACGACAGAGGAGATTACAGATTATCTGATGAATTTTTTTGATCAGGTGGTCCAGCACCGGATTTCTCAGTCAGAGGCAGATTTTATTCTGATGCTGGTGGTTTCTACGGTCTATCAGGTTGTTTACTCGATTGCCGGAGAGGAAGTCGTACAGCAGATTCAGCAGAAATTCCCGATGTACAGTATGAAAATGTTTGGAAATATCGGAGATTCCCAGAAATTTTATGTAGATATCTGCACTACTGCAAGAATGATGATCGCAGATCAGCGTAAAAAGAGCAGTGTTATGCTCTGCAGCCGTGCAATCCGCATCATCAATGAAAAATTTGCAGATCCGGATCTGTCGCTGGTATCAGTAAGCACAGAGATTTCCGTCAGCCCGAACTACTTAAGTGCACTTTTGAAAAAAGATACCGGAGAAACGTTTAAGGAACTGCTGACAAAGAAGAGGATCGAGACAGCGAAGGAGCTGCTTGTAGATACCAGTATGAAGGTACGGGAAATATCAGAAAAATGCGGTTATAATGACCAGCATTATTTCAGCTATTGTTTCAAAAAATATACCGGTGTTTCGCCGAACAGCTGCAGGAGATCGTATGAAGATAACAGACAGGATTAAGCAGGAAAAAGACCGGATGCAGAAAATTTCCCTGTCCAGTCTGTTCACTATTCTTGTGATCGTGATCGTGATGATCACATCGGTCGTTTCACTGTTTACGTTTGTCAATATTTATCGGAATGATATGGAAAAAAATGCAGTGACCACAAGCGAGCAGGCAGTCGTTCAGGTGAAAAATACCGTTGCAAATTATACAGAAGATATGCAGGATATCATGCAGATGATCTGTGCCAATATCCAGAAAGAGGAAGAAGAGGCAAATAACTTTTTCTCTAATCTGCTCAAGATCCGGCAGGATGTTGTGGCGATTACTTCCTATGATATGAACGGACAGCTTCTGCGCTGCTGGTCAAACGGACAGAAATTAAAAGAAAACTATATCAGGAATCTTTCTTATGCCAGAGATATACCAGAAGAGACAAAGATCCTCAATATCACAAAACCACATGTGGAATCGCTGTTTGTGGATTATTATCCCTGGGTGGTCACAATCTCCCAAAAAATGAAAGATGTATCCGGAAATGAGATCCAGGTTGCAGTTGATATCAGTTTCTACAATATCGCGGATTATGTAGATGATGTCGGCATCGGGCAGCATGGCTACTGCTATATTGCAGATAATGCAGGAAGCATCGTCTATCACCCGCAGCAGCAGCTTATCTATGCTTCGCTCAAAGAAGAAGATCAGACAAATATGGAAAATGGTACGTACATCAAATCCAACGTCATTTATACGGTCAATGCACTGGAAAACTGTGACTGGCACATCGTCGGAGTCTGCTATGTAGATGAGATGATCACCAATAAAGTAGAGCGCGTAGTGAGCAGCCTGGTCGTGATCCTGACGATCGTGCTTGCCGGAACAGTATTCCTTGGCAGTGTTTTCTCAGATCTGTTTTCCAAACCAGTCAAGAGCCTTGTAAAAGCGATGGGAGATTTCGAAGGGGACAGCAGTGGGTTTGTCTATCAGCCGGTGTGCGGAACAAAAGAAATCTCGGCACTGTCCGATTCCTTTGAGCATATGGCAGTGCGTATCCAGAAGCTGATGGAAAGGGTACGGCAGGAGGAGATCACACTGCGCAAGACGGAGCTGAAAGCACTTCAGGCACAGATCAATCCGCACTTCCTTTATAATACACTCGATGCGATCGCATGGATGTGTGAGGCAGGACGCAACGAAGATGCAGTGGAAATGGTCAATGCACTTGCAAGGTTGTTTCGCATCAGTATCAGCCGCGGTCATGAACTGATCCCGATCGAAAAAGAACTTCAGCATGCACAGAGTTATCTGCATATCCAGAATTTTCGTTATAAGAACCAGTTTCAGTATACCTTCGATGTGGATGAGGGCTGCCTGCAATATTACTGCAACAAGATTACCCTGCAACCGATCATAGAAAATGCGATTTATCATGGCATGGACCGCATGGTGGACGAAGGTCTGATCCAGATCGGGATTCATCAGACGGAGGATAAGATCATCTTCACAGTTACGGACAATGGAGTCGGCATGACGGAAGAGCAGTGCGAAGAAGTGCTGAAGAAAGAACCGGGCGACCGTGCCGGCATCGGAATCAAAAATGTAAATGACCGGATCAAAATTTATTTTGGAGAGCAGTATGGGCTTGTGATCGAGAGCGAACTGGACGAGGGAACCCGTGTGACGATCACAATGCCGAAAATAACGGAGAAGGAATATGAAAATAAATAGGAAGTGGCGTAACCGGATTTTATGGATCGCATTTCTTGTGTGTATCGCCCTGGTCTTTGCACTCACTGCAGTGCACCGGCCGGAAGTGTCCGAAAAAGAGAGCGAGAGCAGTGCGGATCAGAAACACAAGGTTGCTTTCATTACCAAATCAACGGTTTCCGGATTCTGGAAATCTGTGTATGCAGGAGCGGTCAATGCCGCTACCGCATGTAATCTGGATCTTACGTTTGAAGGCCCTAAGAACGAAGAAGATTACCGGACACAGAATGAAATGCTCCGAAAAGCGGTAGAAAATGGAGCGGAAGTCATTGTTTTTTCTGCTGTGGATTATCAGGCAAATGCCGATGCGATCAATGATGCAGCCGGAAAAGGTGTAAAGATCGTGGTCATTGACAGCGATGTAAACAGCGACGAAGTCAGCTGCCGGATCGGAACCGACAACTATGATGCAGGGTGCAAAGCAGCAGAAGCGGCATTGGAGGATGAAAATGAAGAAATCCATATCGGGATTGTAAATTACGATAAAAATTCTGACAATGGACAGAAACGCGAAGAAGGACTGCGTGATACGGTCAAACGTGACAAAAGAGCAAGTATTGATGACGTGATCAATGTCCTGTCTGATACGGATGATGCAAAAGAAGGCACAAAACAGATGCTTGCCAGGAATCCGCAGATCAATGTGATCGTGACCTTTAATGAATGGACAAGCCTTGGTGTCGGTTATGCCATCCAGGAGCTTGGTATGAAAGACAGTGTCCGTGTGATCGCATTTGACAGCAATGTAGTGTCCGTCGGTATGCTGGAGACCGGGGAAGTCGATACCCTGATCGTACAGAATTCTTATGCGATGGGATACCTCGGAGTCGAGACAGCATACAAACTCATCAATGGATATCAGATCGAAGATACGGTCTATACGGATACGATTGCCGTGGACAAAGAGAACATGTATGAGGAAGAATGTCAGCGCCGTCTGTTTGCGTTCGAAAAAAGTAACAAAAATTGACTTCTGTTTTCGTGCAAAATTATGAAGAGAGGGTTGCATTTTCTATAAAAAAATAGAAAATTATATCAAAATCGTAAATTATCATATTGGAAAATATCCAACTTTGTGATATATTGTTAGAGTAATGAAAAACAAATCATTTTTTTTGGGAGGAACTTATCATGAAGAAAAAAGTAATCGCTGGTTTACTTGGAACAGCAATGGTAGCATCTCTGCTTGCAGGATGCGGATCATCTAACAACACAGCAGACACAACAGCCGATACAGCAGCAGCAACAGAAGCAGCAGGCGATACAGATGCAGCAGACGCTGAAACAGAAGCACAGTCCGTAGCAGATGCAGCAGGTGATGTTGATCTGTCTAATGCAGACGTAGCAGTTATGTACTATACATACGGTGATACATACATCGCTTCCGTACGTACAGCACTGGATGCTAAACTGGACGAACTGGGTGTTAAATACCAGGACTACGATGCAAACAACAACCAGACAACACAGAACGAGCAGATCGATACAGCTATCCAGACAGGTGCAAACGTACTGATCGTTAACATCGTAACATCTGGTTCTGTAGATGCTTCTTCTCAGATCGTTGAGAAAGCAAAAGCAGCAGATATCCCTGTAATCTTCTTCAACCGTGCAGTAGAAGGTGACGAAGATGAAGGTAAAGTACTTGGAAGCTATGACAAATGTGCATTCGTTGGTACAGACGCTCCGGAAGCCGGACATATGCAGGGACAGATGGTCGGACAGTACCTGGTTGACAACTACGATGCAGTAGACCTGAACGGCGATGGAAAGATCTCCTACGCTATGTTCATGGGACAGCTTGGTAACGTAGAAGCTATCTACCGTACACAGTATGGTGTTGAAGATGCTAACGCAGTTCTGAAAGAGAACGGCAAACCAGAACTGGAATACTTTGATTCTTCTAACTCTGATTGCTACCAGGTTGACCAGGATGGTAACTGGAGTGCAACAGCAGCTAATAACTACATGACAACCAACCTGACACAGTACAACGAAGAGAACAAGAACATGATCGAGCTTGTTATCTGCAACAACGATGGTATGGCTGAAGGTGCTATCTCCGCTCTGAATGATAAAGGTTACAACCTGGGTACAGATGACTGCAAGACAATCCCTGTATTCGGTGTAGATGCTACAGATGCAGCTAAACAGCTGATCAAAGATGGCAAGATGACAGGAACAATCAAACAGGATGCTGAAGGTATGGCAGCTTGTATCGCAGACCTGACAAAGAACGCTGGTTCAGGTCAGGAGGTAATGGCTAACACAGATTCTTACAACATCTCTGAGAAGGTAAGCAACAAGATTTATATCCCATACGCTACTTACACAGGAGAAGAAGGTGCAGCAACTGCAGATGATGCAGCAGCTGAGACAACAGCTGAGACAACAGCAGCAACTGAGAAAGCTGCTGAATAAGAAGTGTTGATTCCGTAAGAACGGAAAACCGGATGCAAATCCATAAAACAGTATACAAAGGTAACGGCTGCCGCTGGTCGGCGGCCGTTCCTTAAGTATAGGAGCGAGTAGTAGAAAGACAGGAGGTCAGGATATGGAGCATGATGTTTTGCTTGAAATGAAAAATATCAGCAAGGAGTTCCCAGGCGTTAAGGCGTTGGATAATGTTTCTTTGACCGTAAGAAGAGGAACAGTTCACGCACTGATGGGAGAGAACGGCGCTGGGAAATCTACATTGATGAAGTGCCTGTTTGGGATGTATGTAAAAGACGGTGGATCCATTTCTCTGGAAGGGAAAGAAATCAATTTCAAAAATTCCAAGGAAGCTTTGGAAAATGGTGTAGCAATGGTTCATCAGGAGTTGAACCAGGCCCTGAAACGTAGTGTTATGGACAATATCTGGCTGGGACGTTATCCCAAAAAAGGTCCAATGGTAGACGAAAAGAAAATGTATGATGATACAAAAGCACTTTTCGACAAACTGGAGATCGACGTTGATCCAAAAAGGATCATGAGTACTATGCCAGTATCACAGCGTCAGATGGCAGAAATTGCGAAAGCAGTTTCCTTTAATTCGAAAATTATCGTGTTCGACGAGCCGACATCTTCACTGACAGAAGAAGAGGTAGAACACTTATTCAAGATCATAAATATGCTGAGAGATCAGGGATGTGGTATCATCTACATCTCCCATAAGATGGCAGAGATCCTCAGAATTTCTGATGATATCACAGTCATGCGAGACGGTACCTGGGTAGCTACCAAACCGGCAAAAGAGATGACAATGGATGAGATCATCAGACTGATGGTAGGCCGTGAACTGACAAACCAGTTCCCGCCAAAAACAAACAAACCGGGCGAAGTTGCTCTGGAGGTAGAAAACCTGACCGCACAGTATTCTCTGCTGCGTGATGTTTCCTTCAAAGTACGCCGTGGTGAGATCGTTGGCCTGGCTGGTCTGGACGGAAGCGGACGTACCGAGACACTGGAGAATATCTTCGGTATTGCAACAAGAAAATCAGGAACCATCAAACTGGACGGTAAGGTTTGTACAAACCGCAATGCACGAGAGTCCATCAAGAACGGTTTTGCCCTTCTGACAGAGGAACGTCGTGCAACCGGTATTTTCGGAATTCTGAGTATTCGCGAAAATACGGTTATCTCCAGCCTTAAGAAACATAAAAAGAAAGGTCTGTATCTGAGCGAGAAGTCCATGAGAGAGGATACTCAGTGGTCAATCGATGCAATGCATACCAAAACACCGACACAGGAAACGAAAATTCGTTCTCTGTCAGGTGGTAACCAGCAGAAGGTTATCCTTGGCCGCTGGCTGCTGACCAACCCGGAGGTACTGCTTCTGGATGAGCCGACACGTGGTATCGACGTTGGAGCTAAATATGAGATTTACCAGTTGATTCTGGATCTTGCAAATAAGAACAAAGTAGTTATGGTAGTTTCTTCTGAAATGCCAGAGCTTCTGGGAATCTGTGACAGAATTCTCGTTATGTCCGGTGGCCGTCTTGCTGGTGAAGTAAAAGTCAGCGAGACCAACCAGGAAGAGATCATGACCCTTGCGGCAAAATATGTATAAGGAGGCTGAAGTAAGTGAGAGCATTTTCAAATTTAAAAGCAAGTATCGCAAATTATAAAACACTGGACAGCAAAGACAAGAAAACCTTCTGGAAAGAGGGATTCATCAACAACCTGATGTACATCTTGATCATCGTTGCTGCAATCTATACATACACACAGAACCATAAATTCCTGAGTGTATCTTCCATCGTAAATATTATTTCTCTGTCAGCAGCAAATATTCCGATCGCACTTGGTATCGCAGGATGTATCGTACTGACCGGTACTGACCTTTCTGCTGGTCGAGTTGTAGGTCTGACAGCATGTATTTCCGCATCTTTACTGCAGTCTATGGACTATGCAACAAAGATGTTCCCGAATCTGCAGCCACTGCCAATCCCGGTAGTAATTCTGATCGTTATCGTTGTTGGTGGTATCGTAGGTTTCGTCAATGGATGGTTCGTAGCACAGTTTAAACTGCATCCATTCATCGTAACACTGGCTACTCAGCTTATTACATACGGTGTACTGCTTCTGTACATCATGATCAATGGCAACAATGGACAGCCTCTGTCAGGTCTGGACAATTCTTTCAAAAACTTTGTAACAGGAAGTTTGGTTAAATTCTTTGGTGTTCCAATCCCGAACTATGTTTGGTATGCAGTTGTCATGATCGCTTTCATGTGGTTCATGTGGAACAAAACAACATTTGGTAAAAATATGTTCGCTGTAGGTTCTAACCCGGAAGCAGCAAACGTATCTGGTGTAAGTGTATTCTGGACAACAATCGCAGTACATACTCTGGCTGGATGCATGTATGGTATTACAGGTTTCATCGAGTCAGCACGTATCGGTTCCAACCAGGCCAACACAGGTCTGAACTACGAGTGTGATGCTATCGCTGCCTGCGTTATCGGTGGTGTATCTTTCGTAGGTGGTACTGGTAAGATCAGCGGTATCGTTCTTGGTGTATTCATCCTGAGAATTATCTTCGTTGCACTGCAGTTCCTCTCAATCAACCAGAGTATGCAGTACATCATCAAAGGTCTCATCATCCTGGTAGCTTGCTCTATCGATATGAGAAAATACCTGGTTCGTAAATAATTTTTACAGAATCTCAAGGGCCGGACATATTGTTCGGTCCTTTTTATCTTAGGCGGAGATCGAACTCCGACTAAGATAAACGTTCCGCGAGAATGTTGTCAGCGGAGCAATTCGTTGGCATCAATTGGGGTCAATATAATGTACAGACGAAAAGAGAGGAGCATAAATATTATGAATGACAGAGCCAAATATAAAGGCCGTATGGCGATTTATGCCATGGCAGGTGTGTATCTGCTTGCACAGGCATACTATATGTATAAAGATATCCCGACCAGCAGCGGCACAGACAAGACACTGATGTCCATCTTTATGGTTGTATTTGCAGTGATCGGCGCCGGTATGGTGATCATGGGAGTTACCAAAAGCTATAAAGCGATTAAAGAAGATTATTATGCAACACCGGAAGAAGCAAAAGACGCAGAAGAAAAAGAAACAGCTGTAGAAGAAACGAAAACAGCAGAGTTGGAAGATAAAACAGAAGAACTGAAAGACAAAACAGGAAAATTCTGACCTGGTGCCTTTGGTACCGATGGGGGGAGGCTGTTTCCAGCCGCAGTGTATATGAAATGAAAAAACTATAGGATTTTTTGGAAAGAGCGTAACGATCATGTTACGCTCTCTTGTGTTATATACTAAAAAATGAGAGCATTTGACGAAAAATATTGGTAAAATAATGCAAAAATTGTGTACAAATTGTGAATAGCGTGGTAAAATACTGTTAAGAGTCAGGCAGAAAGCTGGACTGAAATTTCTATTATTATGCATCAACAGGAAGCTGGATATGAAAGCTTCAGAAGGTGCACAAAAAGAAAGGAGCAAGAAGTATGAAGTGGAGAAAAGTTATGGCATTTTCCCTGGCGGCTTCTATGATCGCAGGTCAGGCAGTAAGCGCAGCACCGGCGGTACCGGCCGTGCAGGCACAGGACGCTGAGAGTACATCCAATACAAATGCCAGCTACACCGACCCGTGGACGAAGACAGAAGTCCCAAATCAGGTCGCAAAGGTAACAGCAGACGTGGATAAGACAAAATTCACGCACAAAGAATGGACAGGAGAGACGTATACAGATGCTGATGGCAACCAGGTCAAAGCAGCAGATGTATATGGTATCAACACAGAACCGGCAAGTACCTTTGCAACGACAAATGTAGTCTATGACAGCGTAGACAAGGCAATCACAGGTGCAAAGGACTACAACAAAGCAGCATCGAAATATGTGCAGCTTTTAACCGGAAAAGATCAGGCGGACTGGTCACTCGTCGTATTACAGAATCAGACACTGGCACAGGGCGATGCATACAAAGATTTCTATAAGACCGATTACAAAGCAACCACAGATGACTGGAAAACAAAGCTGCAGCTTCCGTGCAGCTGGACAAGACAGGGATTTGATTTTTCTATCTATACCAATGTAACTATGCCTTGGCAGTCAAAATATGACAGTGGTGTCAATGCACCGAATGCACCGACAAACTACAATCCAGTAGGTCTGTATCGTAAGACTTTTGACGTAACGGATGATATGAAGGCAGCAAACGGAAGAGTTTACCTTTCCTTCCAGGGTGTAGAATCTTCCTATTATGTATATGTAAATGGCAAAGAAGTAGGCTACAGCGAGGACAGCTACAGCCCGCACAGTTTTGATATTACCGATTATCTGACAGAAGATGGAAAAGACAACCTTCTGGCAGTAGAAGTTCACAAATTCTGTGACGGTACCTGGATGGAAGATCAGGATATGTATTACGATGGCGGTATTTTCCGTGATGTATACCTGTATTCTGCACCGCTGGTACATATCCAGGACTATAAAGTAGAGACAGATCTCGATGAGAACTACGAAAATGCAACGATGAACCTGAATGTAACTGTAGCCAATGCTTCCAAGGCAGCTGCAGAAGGTTATAAAGTGGATGTACGTCTTTATGATCAGGACGGAAAGATGTTTGTCAACGATATGACGATGGAGCTGGATACCGTTCCGGCAGCAGACGGTGACACAGACGGTACCGCTTCCGTAACAGGCAGCAAGCTGGTTCTTTCACCGGAGCTGTGGTCCGCTGAGACACCGAACCTGTATACCATGGTTCTGTCCCTGTATGATTCCAAGACAGGCACCTACATGGGAAGCGTTTCCCAGCAGCTTGGATTCCGTGAGATCGAGTTTACAAAATCCGAAGTAGATACAAATGGTAATCGTACCACAACCGATTCTGAGTACAAACCGATCACGATCAACGGTAAACAGCTTCTGCTCAAAGGTACAAACCGCCATGATACCGATCCGGAATACGGCAAATATGTACCGCATGAGACACAGGAAGAAGACATCAAACTGATGAAGCAGTACAACTTAAATGCACTGCGTACCTCTCACTACAGCAACGACGAGTATCTGTATTATCTGTGTGATAAATACGGTATTTACGTGATGGGTGAGACCAACCTGGAATCTCATGCACTGATGAATCAGGGAGAAAAACAGGCAAACTTCAAGAACCTGGCAATGGACCGTACGGTTACCGCATTCAACAGACTGAAAAACCGTACTTCCATCGTTATGTGGTCGACCGGAAATGAGAACCACTACAGCAGCAGTGCTTCTTATGCAAACGGTATGTTCTATGACCTGATCTGGTACTTCAAGAACAACGACAGCACAAGACCGGTTCATTCTGAATCTTCCGATGGAAACAATGGAACCGATATGCGAAGCAACATGTATCCGAGCGTTGACACGCTGTATTCCAGAGCATCTGCAAATATGCCGTATGTTCTGTGCGAGTATGACCATGCGATGGGTAATGCCGTAGGTAACCTGAAAGAATACTGGGATGCAATCCGTTCTTCTGACAATATGCTCGGCGGATTCATCTGGGATTGGGTTGACCAGTCCAGAATCTTAAGTCTTGATAATCTGCCACAGTCTTACGTTGTAACAGAAAAGAAAGACGGCGTGGTAGGAGCTGCAAGCATCAATTCTGTTAATGAAAATCCGGACAGCGCAGCACTGACCAGCAAGAGTGCAAACGGTTATGCACTGTTCGACAGTGACAAATACAACGAAGCACTCTCCGGAAGCGGCAAGAGCTTTACCGTAGAAGTGATCTGTAAACCGGCATCTGACGGATCAGATAAAGTCCTGATGGCAAAAGGTGATTACCAGTTTGCATTAAAGACAAACAGCGACAAGAATCTGGAGTTCTTTGCTTACTATAATAATAGCTGGAATTCTGTAACAGCAGTAAAACCGGCAGACTGGGTAGGAAAATGGCATCAGGTTGTTGCAACATATGATAAAGGTGCGATCAAGATCTACTGTGATGGTGAACTGATCGGAAGCGGAAACGGAAATACAACCATTGCATCCAGCAGCGTAGCACTCGGAGTAGGATGCAGTGCCGACAACGGCAGAACCTTTGACGGTGAAATTTCTATCGGACGTGTTTACAACAGAGCACTGTCCCTGGAGGAGATCAATGCTCAGAACAGCACAACACCGACAATCACAGAGAAATCCGATGATGTTCTTCTGTGGGCAGATTTTTCGGGCCTGACCGTTGATGAATCTTCCAAACCGTATGATTACTATGCAGATACCGATGCTCATACAAACCTGTATTCAGATAAAATCAAAGGCAACTTCTATGGATACGGCGGAGACTCCGGCGAAAGCCCGAACGACAACTCCTTCTGTGTAAACGGTCTGGTATCTCCGGACAGGGATGTTCAGCCGGAACTTTATGAAGTAAAATATCAGTATCAGAGCGTATGGTTTACCGCAGATGACAGCAAGCTGCTCGGCGAGACCATCGACGTTTACAATGAAAACAACTTCCTGAATCTGAATGATTTTGACGTAACATGGACACTGACTGAGGACGACAAAGAGATCGGTTCCGGTACACTTTCTGCGGAAGATACCGATATTGCAGGCAGAGAGAGCGGAAACATCAAAGTTCCTTATCGTGCATCCATGCCGGAAGAGAAGAAAGCAGGAGCAGAATACTATCTGAATCTGTCTGTACAGCTCAAAGAAGATACACTGTGGGCAAAAGCAGGACATGAAGTTGCTTACGAGCAGTTCCAGGTTCCGGCAGAAGTCACAAAAGTAGAGCCGACAGTCGATACAAACGTAACTGTAGATCAGAGTGAAGAAGATGTGATCAAAGTTTCCGGTACAGACTTCAGCTTCGAAGTAGAGAAAGCAACCGGAACACTGAAAAACTATAAATACAAAAACGAAACACTGCTGACAAGCGGCCCGGTTCCGAATTACTGGAGAGGTCTGCTGAACAACGATAACGGCAACTATGACGGCAACTGGAAGAATGTCAACAAAAATGTAACGGCTTCTGATATTACAGTTGGAACAAACGATGCAGGACAGAAGACGATCAGCGTCACACTGGCAAGTGCAAGTCAGGCAAACCTGCAGCAGACGATGGTTTATACCGTAGATGGAAGCGGTGCAGTGACGGTAGAGGCAACCGTAGATGCAACCGGCACGAGCCTTGGACGTTACGTCCGTATCGGTACCGTTATGGAACTGCCGGAAGGATATGAAAACGTAGAATGGTATGGTAACGGTCCGGTAGAGTCCATGTGGGACAGAGAAGATTTCGCAACGGTTGGAAGATATACCAACACCGTATCCGGAATGTTCTATCCGTACCTGGATACACAGGATACCGGCACGATCACCGGAGTAAAATGGTTTACCGTAACCAACCCATCTGCAAACGGTGCAATGGCGATCGCAGCAACGGATACCGTAGAAGCATCTGCCCTGCATTTCACAGTAGATGATCTGGATCAGGCACAGCATCCATATGAACTGACCAAACTGGATTCCACGATCCTGACAGTAAACTATCGTTCACAGGGAACCGGAAACAAGAGCTGCGGTCAGGATACACTTTCCGCATACCTGCTTCCGAACGACAAAGCTTATACTTATGAGTACACCATGGTACCATATACCACAAAAGATAACGATCCGATGGACGTAACACGTGCATACCGCACCGTAGCATCTGTTTCTGAGGATGATATCATTAAAGCAGCGGCAGAAGAACTGAATGCTAAGATTGATGAAATTGATGAACTTTATGTACAGAGAGCCAGTGATGTAACAGAACTTCAGAACATGCTCGTATCTTACAATGCGCTGGCAGAAGAAGGTAAGGCTCTGGTAGGTGAATTCCGTTATCAGAAACTGCAGGAGGCAATCGCGCTGGCAAAGAAATTTGCAGAGACGGAAGATGCAGCGGTTGTTGTACAAGACAAGAGTGCAAATCATTATGATATGGATATCAGTGCAGCAGCTACAGCAAATATTGCAGAAAAAGACGGTGAAGTCGGATTTAACGGACATGCAGATGTTCCGGGTGAAGCAGCAAATACAACGTTCAACAACCTGATCGGTGGAAACAAAGCCTTCACGATCGAAGCAGTGGTCAATCCGAATGGCTATGGAATCGGTGGAAGCGATTTCAATATGATCGCATCCAAAGGTGACAACAGCGCCGCATTCCGTATTTCTGAACAGAGTGTATACTTCTTTATCAAGAATACAAGCGGAAGCTGGAAAACAGTAACGATAAAACTGAGTGATGAAGAAATGAAGCAGTGGTTGCATGTAGCTGCAATCTACGATGGAAATAACATTTCTGTCTATGTGGAAGGCAAAGAAGTGGTAACGACACAGAATGCCGGAACCGCAGCAAGCACCACATACCCGCTGGGTATCGGCTACTGCCCGGAGACAAACCGTGGTTCTTCCAACTATATCAAGAACATCCGTGTTTACTCAGCAGCACTGAGTAAAGATGATCTGGATAACGGAACTTACAAAGCAGACAACGAAAAGACAGTACTGTGGTATGACTTCGATGAGTATAAATACAATAACATCAATATGTCTGCAACGGGTGTACATGTTTCGACAGATGCTCTGGAACTGAAAGAGGCAGAGAGTGCACAGGTAAGTGCAGCAATCGCACCATACTACGCAAAAGGCAAACTTGTATTTACCTCAGAAGATGAAACAGTAGCAACGGTAGATGACAAAGGCAATGTAAAAGCAGTCAAAGCCGGTGAGACCAAGATCAAAGTTTCTGTAAAAGACAGCGATGTATATGCAAAGATTTCCGTAAAAGTAAACGGTGAACCGGTTGTAGAAAAACCGATCACAGGAGTTTCTGTAAAAGCAGACAAGAGCGAACTGAAAGTCGGTGAAACTGCAAAACTGACCGCAGCGATCACTCCGGAAGATACGACAGACAGCAAAGATCTGAAGTATGAATCCAGTGATAAAGCAGTCGCAGAAGTAAGCGACACAGGCGTGGTAACCGCAAAGGCAGCCGGAGAAGCAACCATCACCGTAAGCAGCGTGGCAAGACCGGAAGTAAAAGCAACGGTTAAGATCACCGTAAAAGCAAAAGGAACGGATACACCGGATACACCGACTACACCGTCTACCGAGAAACCATCCACACCGGAAGCACCAAAAGCAGTTCCTGCAAAAGGTTCAGTTCATAAGAGTGCAGATGGCGTACTGGCATTCAAAGTAACAAAATCAGATGCAAAGAATGGTACCGTAAGCGTAAGCAAACTTCTGAAGAAAACTGCGAAGAAAGTAATCATTCCGGCAACGGTAACGATTGATGGTTATACGTTTAAAGTAACGGCTGTTGCAAACAACGTATTCAAAAATGCGAAAAAACTGAGAAGCGTTGTGATCGGTGCAAATGTCAAGAGCATCGGCAAGAACAGCTTCAACAAGTGCCCGAAACTGGCAACAATCACCTTCAAGGGAATAAAAGCACCGAAGATCGGCAAAAATGCATTCAAGGCAGGAAAAGCGAAAGTAACGGTGAAAGTACCGAAGAAGATGAAGAAAACACAGCTTAACAAGCTGAAAAAAGCACTGAAAAAGAGCGGCGTTAAGAAAGCAGCTTATAAGAAAACCAAATAAGGATGCAGGGTTCAAAGTTCTTTTGTACCAGGCATAACAAAAACAGAGTCCCGGTTTCGGGGCTCTGTTTTTTGCAGCAGATGTGAGGTAATTTCCGATTTTTCAGGCGGGAGCAATCTTATTGGATCATCTGCAATACCAGACCTGATCTTTGCGCAGCCTTCTGGATGCAAACCAGGAACAAAGACCGGTAAAGGCTCCGGTCAGGATGCCGCTGATCGTCAGTATAGGAAGATAAACGAGAATACTGGCGGAGCGCAGGATCACCATGGCGATACAGATCTGTCCGAGGTTGTGGAACATGGCACCAATGATGCTGATAAAGACCATCTGTTTTTTGCCAGGCAGCCGAAAAAGCAGTGCCATCGCTGCGAAACAGAACAGTCCGCCGCACAGGCTATAGGAAAAGGACACCATCTGTCCGGTTACCATGCTGGCAATCGTGATGCGCATCAGCAGCACGCACAGGGCGTCCTTCCAGCCGGCATAGTACAGAAGCCATAAAGTAACAACATTTGCCAGTCCAAGCTTGATGCCGGGAATCGGGGCGAGCGGCGGAAGCATCGCTTCCACGACAAAGATCGTCAGGGCGATGGTCGTGTACATCGCCAGAAACGTCATATGCTTTACTTTCATAAAAAACTCCATTCCGTCGCTTTTGGGCGACATAGTTCGACAAAACTAACTGCATTATAACAAAACCGAACCGGTATGGCAAGAATATTAGAAATTTTTAATCGGCAGTTTATTGATTTTCCAGCCAGAGCGTATTAAGATATTACGCATAGGTTAAAACAGAAAGGGCATATGGTATTATGAAAGAAAAATTTGCAAAATTTATGCAGGGCAGATATGGGATTGACAATTTCTCACGCTTTCTTCTGGCGGTCGCAGTGGCATGTATGCTGTGCTCCGCTCTGCTGCACGCACCGGCACTGAATTATATCTGCTGGATTTTACTGTTTTGTCTGTATTTCCGGATGTTTTCCAAAAATATCAAAAAACGCTGCGAAGAAGAACGGATGTATATGGAAGCGAAGGACAGACTGCTCCGTTTCTGCAAAGGGGATAAAAGTATCATAAGCGATTCGAAAACGCACAAGATCTATCGCTGTCCGCAGTGCAGGCAGAAGATCCGTGTGCCGAGAGGAAAAGGAAAGATAGAGATCACCTGTCCGACCTGCCGCACGAAATTTATCAAACGCACCTGAGCATGCAGCCGGCAAAGCTGACCAGAATCGCCTGCCAGGTCTTACGTGCGTCTGACCTGAAATTTGCCGTATAGCTGAATGACTGCTAAAATTTGCAGGAATTATGCTTGTATATCGCAGAAAAAAGTATTATACTTAAGAACATATCAAAATACTTTGTCGGACTGTTGTATCGAAGTGGAATGAAAAAGCAGCAGGGAAGGCGTTAGGAGGATATCATGGCAAAAAACATTGACTGGTCAGATCTTGGATTTGGCTATGTGAAAACAGATTATCGTTACGTATCAAACTTTAAAGATGGTGCCTGGGATGAAGGTACTATGACCACCGATGATATGGTTACCATCAGCGAGTGTGCCTGTGTATTACAGTATGCACAGACTGTATTTGAAGGCATGAAAGCATATACAACAGAGGACGGACGTATCGTTGTATTCCGTCCGGACCTGAACGCAGAGCGTATGGAGAATTCCGCAAAGAGACTGGAGATGCCGGTATTCCCGAAAGACCGTTTTGTAGATGCGATCGTAAAACTGGTGGAAGCCAACGCGGATTATGTACCGCCATATGGTTCCGGTGCTACCCTGTACATTCGTCCGTACATGTTCGGATCAAACGCTGTTATCGGTGTAAAACCGGCAGATGAGTATCAGTTCCGTGCATTCTGTACACCGGTAGGACCGTATTTCAAGGGCGGCGTAAAGCCGATCACGATCCGTGTCAGTGACTTCGACCGTGCAGCACCAAGAGGAACCGGACACATCAAAGCAGGTCTGAACTATGCGATGAGCCTGCATGCGATCATGGATGCACATCGTCAGGGATTTGATGAGAACATGTATCTGGATCCGGCTACCAGAACAAAAGTAGAAGAGACAGGCGGAGCAAACTTCCTGTTTGTTACAAAAGACAACAAAGTCGTAACACCGAAGTCTGACAGTATCCTGCCATCCATCACACGCCGTTCCCTTGTTTATGTTGCAAAAGAATACCTGGGAATGGAAGTAGAAGAAAGAGAAGTTTACTTTGATGAAGTAAAAGATTTCGCAGAATGTGGACTGTGCGGAACAGCAGCCGTTATCTCACCGGTAGGAAAGATTGTAGACCATGGCAAAGAAATCTGCTTCCCAAGTGGAATGGAAGAGATGGGACCAGTTACAAAGAAACTGTATGAGACATTGACAGGAATCCAGATGGGTCACATTGAAGCACCAGAGGGCTGGATCTGCAAGATCTGCGGCTATGTCTATGAGGGCGAGACGCTCCCGGCGGACTATATCTGCCCGCTGTGCAAGCACGGCGCGGAGGATTTTGAGCCCCTGAAATAATACAGGAATATAGATCGCCCGTCCGCAGCCCAAAAGCTGCGGACGGGCGTTTTTCCTATTGCGGAGAGATGCCGTGACTCTCCCTCCCCGGCATCGCCCTTGGCTCTCCCTCTGGGAGAGCTGTCACCGAAGGTGACTGAGAGGGCATTGCAGGCACTGCCGACAGGTTCAGGCCATCGCTAAAATGGCATGCACCTCCGATTTGTCATTGCGAGGAGGGCGCAAGCCCGACGTGGCAATCTCATGCAGGCACTTCTGAATGGCAATCGCAATGAAAGGGAGAATGGAGTTTCCCTCTCAGGCGGCTGCGCCGCCAGCTCTCCCAAAGGGAGAGCCAAGCTATGCGGTTCCTTCCCCGGCGGCTGCGCCTTTATCGCGGCATGGCGGGGACGGCGTCCATATCCTGCCGGAGGTTCGAATCGGAGATGAGCTTCCGCGGGCACACGGCCGCGCAGCGGCCGCAGGAGACGCACTTGGAATAGTCAATGACGGCGAGATTGTTGACGACGTGGATGGCGTCGAACTCGCACTGCTTTTCGCACAGGTGGCAGCCGACGCAGCCCATGTCGCACTCGCGGCGGGTATAGGCGCCGCGCTCGTGGTTCGAGCAGGCGATGACGATATCGG
>OGGG01000289.1_pt1 | contig 60357 bp, 50 predicted proteins | sample 1571201 | NCBI WGS metagenome assembly OGGG01 (sample SAMEA2581946, study PRJEB24529) | metagenome | biome: Human gut stool | place: China | collected 2011 | reverse complement strand
TCTTGTCAATAGTCTCCTGATCTCCGTCAAACAGTTCCAGAAAGCTTGCCTGTGTCCCTGTTGTTCCCTTGGAACCGAGCAGTTTCATGCTGCCAAGTACATAGTCCAGATCTTCAAGGTCCAGACAGAACTCCTGCATCCAAAGCGTTGCACGTTTTCCGACGGTTGTCGGCTGTGCCGGCTGGAAATGGGTAAACGCCAGGGTCGGCTGGTTTTTGTATTCATCTGCAAATTTTGCCAGCTCTGCCAGTACATTGACCAGTTTCTTTTTCACCAGCTTCAGTGCTTCTGTCATCACGATAATATCAGTGTTGTCACCAACATAGCAGGAGGTTGCTCCCAGATGGATGATGCCTTTTGCTTTCGGGCACTGTACGCCATATGCATACACATGGGACATAACGTCGTGGCGGACAAGACGTTCTCTTTCTTTTGCCACATCATAGTTGATGTCCTCTGCATGTGCTTTCAGTTCCTCGATCTGCTCTTCTGTAATGTTCAGTCCAAGCTCTTTTTCTGTCTCGGCAAGTGCGATCCAGAGTTTTCTCCAGGTACGGAATTTCATATCCGGTGAAAAAATGTACTGCATTTCCTTGCTTGCATAACGCTCTGATAATGGGCTTACGTATCTGTCTGTACTCATATTTTCCTCCTGTATCTTACTGTTCGAATTCTCCTCTGATATCCTCCATCGGCGGATCCAGCGGATAGTTTCCGGTAAAACATCCGGTGCAGATCGGCAGGTTTCCTGCCATCTGACGCAGGCGACTGCAGTCCAGATATCCAAGACTGTCTGCTCCTATCACCTGTCTGATCTCCTCCACGGTACGGTTGTATGCAATCAGCTGCTCTCTTGCAGGCACATCGGTACCGAAGTAGCACGGCCATAAAAATGGCGGTGAACTGACACGCATATGCACTTCTTTGGCTCCTGCCTCACGCAGCATATGCACAATGCGGTCACTGGTTGTTCCACGGACGATCGAATCATCGATCATGATCACTCGTTTGCCTTCTACTGCTTCACGCAGTACATTCAGTTTCACACGGACGCTGGACTCACGGCTGCTCTGTTTCGGTTTGATAAAGGTACGGCCGACATAGCCGTTTTTCACAAAAGCAGTACCGTATGGAATGCCGGACTGAAGGGAATAGCCAAGTGCTGCTGCATTTCCGGATTCCGGGACACCGACTACGATATCCGCATCCACCGGTGAATCCATCGCCAGATACCTTCCTGCCATCAGTCTGGAATGATAGACGCTCACACCGTCGATCACGCTGTCCGGTCTTGCAAAGTAAATGTACTCAAAAACGCAGTGTGCCGTCTGCTGCTTTTGGCACAGACGTGTGTCAGATTTGATGCCTTCCTGTGTGATCGTAACGATCTCACCCGGCAGTACATCCCTTACAAACTCGGCACCGATCGTATCCAGTGCACAGGTTTCACTCGCAAGTACATAGGCATTTCCCCTTTTGCCGATGCACAGCGGGCGGAACCCCTGCGGATCTCTTGCTCCCATCAGTTTTCTCGGAGACATGATCACAAGAGAATAGGCTCCTTTGATCTTCTGCATGGCACGGGCAACTGCCTCTTCTGCCGTCTTGCTTCTGACACGTTCTCTCGCAATGTGATATGCGATCACTTCAGAGTCAATGGTCGTCTGAAAAATCGCTCCGCCATATGCCAGCTCTTCCCGCAGCTGTGGGGCATTGATCAGGTTTCCATTGTGTGCAAGTGCAAGTGTGCCTTTGATATAATTCAGTACCAGAGGCTGTGCATTCTCTCTTGTGCTGGCTCCCGCCGTAGAATAACGCACATGGCCGACACCGATGTTTCCATGAAGATTCTCCAGTTTTTCTGCGTCAAACACTTCGTTTACAAGTCCCATTCCCTTGCAGGAATCCACTTTCCCTTTTGGTCCTTCCGTATCACTGACGGCGATACCACAACTCTCCTGTCCTCGGTGCTGTAAAGCAAACAGACCATAATATATGGTCTGTGCAATATCGTTCCCGTCAAAATCATAGATGCCGAATACACCACATTCCTCGCCTGGTTTGTCATCCATTTCTCTCTGAATATGCAAATTCTCGTTCATCTGATTTCCTTTCCGTGGTTTCCATCAAAACTTTTCGTATCTGTTCAGTACCTTCACAGATACGACTTTCTTCTGTTATTCCGCAATTTATTATAGTCTATCATTTTCTATAAAGCAAGTTTTTTGTCACTGCTCGTAGCGTATCATTTCTCTTTTCAGACGTTTCATGATCTTTTTCTCCAGTCTTGAGATATAAGACTGCGAAATGCCGAGGATATCTGCCACTTCTTTCTGTGTCTTTTCTTTTCCGTCACCTCTGTTCAAACCATAGCGCAGATTGACGATCGTCTGTTCTCTGTCAGAAAGTTTTGCAATCGCCCGAAAGAGCAGCTTGTATTCTACTTCCGTTTCCATATCACGGTAGATCACATCTTCATCCGTTCCTAAAATATCTGACAGCAGCAGTTCATTTCCATCCCAGTCCACATTTAACGGTTCATCGATGGAAACCTCCAGCCTGGTCTTGCTGTTTCTTCGTAAATACATCAGGATCTCGTTTTCGATGCATCTGGACGCATAAGTCGCAAGCTTGATATTTTTCCCGCTGTTAAACGTATTGACAGCCTTGATCAGTCCGATCGTTCCGATTGAAATCAGATCTTCCACACCAACTCCCGTATTATCAAATTTTTTCGCTATGTATACCACCAGACGCAGATTGTGTTCGATCAGGATTTTCTTTGCCTCTTCCTGATTTTCTGTCTCCTGTTCCAGACTTTCCAGCATTCTTGCCTCTTCCTGCACCGAAAGCGGTGCCGGAAGCACATCGCTTCCACCAATGTAATGCACTTCATTTGTTCTCTGAAACCATACATTCTGCCATCTTCTTGTTACTTTAAACTGAAATTTCTGTGGGGCTGCTATTTTAAACATGATTCTTCTCCTCCTGATCTTTCCGGTTTTCCGGGTGCAGTATCATCTGATAACTGTCATCACTGCTCAGCTTTTCTTTTGCCAGCGCTATCACCGGATGTTCATAAATCTCGGTTTTTCTTCCCTTACTGATCCTCATACGGTCAAACGTCAGACCGGTAAACATTTTTCCGCCTCCGTTTACAGTTCGGTATGGGATCAGAAATATTTTCTCGTCTCCTGTCAGTAATTCTTTTACTGCATCGTATTCTATGATATTTACCGGACGTTTCTGATATGGTTCCCGTAAACGGTTTCCCGTATCATACAGTGCTTTTACCCTGCTGCTTTTTCCCTTCCGGAAAACTTCTGCATCATAAATATGTTCCTGCCTGTTCTTTTCCTTCCACAGAATCTGCAGCGCAAGCCTCAGAATCAGAAACAGCACTGCTTTTACCGGAAACACCGGCAGTTTTTTTGCGCCTGCCACTGCCAGCACCGCTCCGCCAAAACAGAAACTGATCAGATAAAACACAGACACTTCTAAAAAAAGATCCCTGCATTTCTTTTTTCCAAGTCCCATCCGGATCATAAAAAATGCCATACCCGTCTGGCAGCTCCGTATCAGTACCATGTTTTTTACAGAAAAGAATAAAAGTATACAGGAAACCACACTTTCCAAAAAGCCTGCCAGAAAAATACTTTTCCGATTCCAGTTCTGCCGCAGCATCTCTGCCGTAAGCACCAGCATGGCACAGTCCGTAAACAAATTTTCTAAAAAATAGAAATCCAGATAAATTTCATAGTACACAAAACACCCCCTGTCTCCTGCATGGAGTGCCGCTTAAGCACTTTCCATTATAGGTGACAGGGGGTGCAGATTTTGTCAAAAGCACAACCCTATATCATGTTTTTCATCGACATCACTCGACTTTTAAAATCTCTAAGACATTCCTTAACTGTCCCGCATCGATCTGACCTGGTGCAGATGCCACACCTGCCGTTCCAAAAGTAATGGCTGAGCCAAATATTTCGCCCGCCAGCCTCGACACTGTTCCCAGCTTCCCCATCGACATCGTGATCACCGGGGTATCACCGTGAAGTTCTTTCATACTAAGTGTTGCATCCAGCAAATTCAGGACATCACGCTCACTTTGCGGCATGACTGCTGCTTTTGCTATATCTGCTTCCAGTTCCTGCATCTTGCACAAAAGCATAATGATCTGTTCTTTTTTCGGTGTCTTCTCAAAGTCATGACTGGAGGCAATGACCTTGATTCCCCGTTCATGTGCCATCGAGATCAGAACATAAGCAATATCATCCCCATGTGAAATTTCCACATCCGCCAGCTCCATCTTTTCTTCCTGCAGCACTTCTGTCATGACTTTCAGATACTTCTCTGCTGTAAAGTCTGCCTCTCCGCCCTCTCTTCTGGTACGTATTGTAAAAAGCAGCGGAATCTCCCCCAGAACCGTCCGGATTCTTTCACCAGCTTTTTTTCTCTTATCTTTGTTTTCAATATCCGTAAAAAAATCCGCTCTCCATTCAACCAGATCCGGACATCCTGCAACTGCGGATCTTGCAGCATTTTCCAGTTCTTCTATCGTCTTTCCCATAATCGGGATACAGATCTTCGGACGGCCTTCTCCGATGACCAGATTCCCTGCTGTTACTGTTTTGCTCATATCTTTTCCTCCAATACCTCTCACTTTCCATACAGTATACTATATTTCTCCAGTGAAGTCCAGCACTTGACAGACGCCCCGACATTTCGTACCATTATAACAAGGATGATGCCAGAGTCAAAGATTGTCAACTATGATTCAGACTTTTGACACTTATATCACACTATAAAAAAGATACGAGGTGACACTTTATGAATAACACATCAGATATGTTTCCGGTCATTGACGGAGATACCAGACTGACTGGGCTTTTGGGAAGTCCGGTTGCACACAGCATTTCTCCGCTGATGCACAACGAGGCTTTCCGTCTTCTTAATCTTAATTACGTTTATCTCTGTTTTGATGTACCAGAGGAACGGCTTGCCGATACCGTAAAAGGTCTTCGCTGCATGAACATTGCCGGTTTTAACTGTACCATGCCGGATAAAACGAAAATCTGTGAGCTGATCGATGATCTTTCCGATGCTGCCCGCATGATCGGAGCAGTCAATACCGTAGTAAATGAAAACGGAAAACTGATCGGACACAACACCGACGGCATCGGTTATATGCAGGCAGTAAAGGAAGCAGGACACGATATCATCGGAAAAGAAATGACTCTGCTCGGAGCCGGTGGTGCTGCCACTGCCATTGCAGTCCAGGCTGCCCTGGATGGTGTGTCCAAACTGCACATTTTCAACCGCAGAGGCCGTTCCTGGGAACGTGCAAAAAAACTTGCCGATACGATCAATGCCGGCACTTCCTGTGTCGCTGACGTTTCTGATCTTGCTGATGAAACAGCCATGCGCCATGCACTGCAGACAAGCACCATCCTTACCAATGCCACATCTCTTGGCATGGCACCGCATGAGGATACCTGTCCGGTTCCGGATGCATCCCTGCTTCGCCCGGAACTGATCGTATCAGATATCATTTACAATCCGAAGCAGACACGACTTTTGCAGATGGCTGCCGCAAATGGATGTGCGGCCTTTAACGGACTCTATATGCTGCTTTTCCAAGGTGCAGAGGCTTTCCGCCTGTGGACCGGAAAAGAAATGCCGACAGAACCAATCAAAGAACACTATTTCAAAGGATAAACCGCCACCTGTAAATTGCTTTCCTGAATCAAAAACCGTCCGGAAACTCAAATCTCCGAACGGTTTTTTATGCATTTTATTTTATGATGCCAGGGTCAAAAGGTCTAAATCCACATGAGCTTGCTCATAGGTGGATGAAAGACCTTGGGACCCGCCCCGATATGAGCATAAAAGTGGGATGATAATCCCACGATATGCGAATACTGGGGAGGATTGTGGGAGTGCAACGCACGGAACAATCCGTAGGCATCATAGTTGGGGACTTTTGACACCCACAGCATTTTATTGTTTACAGGATATCTATCTTCTTCTCAGAAAATCCGGAATCTGGATATCTCTTTCCTGAACATTGCTGGACGGGGTACGCAGTTTACCAGTTGTCTGCGGATTCTGTACACGATTATTCTGCATCGCACTTCCAACGGTTCTCTGGAACAGATTTCCGGATGACGGCTGCTCTGTTCTTGTAAAATCCTGTCCTACTTTTCTGCTGTTTACTGCAGGCTGTGTTGCGGTAGAAGAATCCAGACCAGTAGCAATAACTGTAATGCTTGCTTCATCTGTATAAGTATCATCATACATTGCACCAAAGATAATATTTGCATCATCTCCGGCAAGCTCCTGTACGTAGCTGGCTGCATCGTTTGCATCCATAAGAGAAATATCTCCGGAAATGTTGATGATAACGTGAGAGGCACCTTCGATGGTGGTCTCCAGAAGCGGACTCTCCACTGCCTGTTTGACTGCTTCCAGTGCTTTGTCGTCTCCCTTTGCATGTCCGATACCGATATGTGCGATACCCTTGTCTGTCATGACGGTCTGAACATCGGCAAAATCGAGGTTGATCAGTGCCGGCAGATTGATCAGATCGGTAATACCCTGAACAGCCTGCTGCAGGACTTCATCCGCCTTTTTGAGTGCTTCCGGCATTGTCGTGCGGCGGTCTACAATCTCAAGCAGCTTGTCATTCGGGATAACGATCAGTGTATCTACATTTTTCTTCAGATTCTCAATGCCGGTCAGTGCATTGTTCATACGTGTTCTGGACTCAAAACGGAAAGGTTTGGTAACAACACCAACCGTCAGAATGCCCATCTCTTTTGCAATACCTGCCACAACCGGTGAAGCACCTGTTCCGGTTCCGCCTCCCATACCGCAGGTGACAAATACCATATCTGCTCCCTGCATAGCCTGTCTGAGTTCCTCGGAGCTTTCCTCCGCTGCCTGACGTCCAACTTCCGGCTGTGCACCTGCACCAAGTCCTTTTGTTACTTTTTCACCAATCTGAATCGTATTCGGCGCCTTGCAGAGCTGAAGTGCCTGCTTATCTGTATTAACACCAATAAATTCCACACCTGCAATCGCTTCATCAACCATTCTATTCACAGCGTTATTGCCTGCACCACCTACACCGATCACGATGATCTTGGCAGCAGACTCCGCTTCGTTCGTCATAATTTCTAACAAGGGTATTTCCTCCTTCGCATATGCATCTCTATTCTTCTATAATATAGTTATTTTTGCAAATAATCAAGTCAATTTTACATTTTCTTATTAAAAAGATAGATTCACCCGTTTTAAGCCACTCTGTCTGTGCAATTTTTCCAAGTTTTGACCCTGACATCTTTCTGTCAGTTGATATAGGAACCGGTATATGGATCAATATAACCATAACCATCTGTGATCACATTACCATTTTCGTCCGTATAATTGTACTCATCACACTGTGTTGTGGTGACACCTGCGGCATCCGTATAAGTCTTGTTTCCATCGGCATCTGTTGAGAAAGTACCATCCGATTCGGAATAAGTTCTTCCTCCGCCTTCCTGGGTTTCCTTTTCCATTTCCGCATCTTTCCCGTCATTGTCTGAAGATTCCAGATTTTCTGTGTCACCGCCCTCATTTTTAAATGTCACCTGACCGCTGTTCTCTGAATAGGACTCCATATAAATCGTTCCCGTTTTTCCATCCAACTGTTCCAGAATGGACTGAAGTGCAGATATTTTATCTTCCAGAACTGTATCATCTCCCAGATTCACATTAATCTTATCAAAAATCAGGGTGATGGTGTTACTTGTATTAAATCTTATCTCATTTGGAACAATACCATTTTTGTTTAATGTCTTGGTAAGTGTTACGATCGTGTTGTAAAGTCCGGCATCTTTCACCGGAAGCTGCTGATACAGTTCTGCTTTTTCCACATCAAGCCCGGTGATCAGTGGAACACCTGACTGCACCTGATCCGATATATCCACAACCATTCCGTCTTTATCAAAATACACATAACTTCCCTGATTTAAAAGATACCCGATCTGCTGTTTTTCATGCACGGTGATCTCCACTTCAAACGGTGTGATCAGTCTGGCACTCGCACCGCTCAGAAACGGAATATCCTCAGTCACTTTTTCCTGGTCTTTAAATTTCCAGATAAGATAAAGTGAATTTTTACAGAGACCATCTTTCAGGATGGCCTCCTGTATCGTTTTTGCTTTATACTGTTTGTTCCCTGATATTTTTATTTTTTGCACCCGAAACAGCCCAAACACAGTTGCCAGTCCGGCCACAATCAGAACAAGCAGGATCACTGCCAACGTTTTCCCTTTTTTTCTTCTGCGCTTCCTTACCTCTTTCACTGTTTCACCTTTCTGTCGTTTTTTTCGAAATCACCGCCCCAAGCTTTCTGAAGTCTCCAGCCAGATCTTCGTACCCCCGTTCAATAAAAGAACTTCCATATACCTGTGTCCTGCCCTTTGCTGCCAGGCCTGCGATCACAAGTGCCGCACCGCCCCGCAGCTCCTGTGCTTTCACTTCGCTGCCTTTAAGTTCTGCCACACCCTGTATCAGTGCCTCTCTTCCATCTGTCACAACGTTTGCTCCCATGCGATTCAGCCAGGAAGCGACTCGAAACCGCCCTTCAAAAATACATTCCCTGACCCGGCTTGTTCCTTTCGCAAGGCATAGTGCAGCCATAAGCTGAGACTGCAGATCGGTCGGAAATCCCGGATACGTATCGGTAGATACCTGAACCGGATAAATGGCCTTTGTCGCATCCAGATAACAGCACTCTTTTTCGCAGGAAAAAACGGCTCCCATCTGCCGCAGGATCTCCAGAACAGCCTGCATCGTTTCCGGCTGCATACCATACAGTGTGATCTTTCCCCTGGTAGCTGCCGCCGCGATCAGATATGTGCCTGCCACGATCCGGTCCGGCATCAATGTGTACGTACTGTCTTTCAGTTCATCTACGCCTTCGATCTGGATACAGTCTGTACCTTCCCCTGAAATTCTGGCTCCTTTTTCCTGCAGGAAATGGCAGAGTTCCACAACTTCCGGCTCTTTCGCACAGTTTTTTATACTGGTTATCCCAGGTGCATACACCGCCGCCAGGACAGCATTTTCCGTTGCCCCTACGCTTGGAAATCTCAGAAGGATCTCACTGCCCTGCCACTTTTGTGCCGATGCCAGAAGCATCCCGTCCTGTTCTTCAAAAACCGCCCCCATTCCCTGCATCGCTGCAATATGGATGTCAATTGGCCGCATACCAATGATGCAGCCGCCCGGAAACGGAAGTTCTGCCTTTTTGTTTCTGCCAAGAAGCGCACCAAGAAGCAGAATCGTCGAGCGCATCTGCCTGCCAAGCGACGGCTCTACCAGAAATTTATCTGCTTCTTTTGCATCAATGATCAGTGTTCTTTTTCTTTTTTCGATCACACAGCCAAGGTCTTTCATGATCTGAATCATGACCGCCGTATCGCGTATATCCGGGACATTGTGCAAAATCGTCCTTCCCCGGTGTAAAATACAGGCTGCCAGCAGAGGCAGGGCTGCATTTTTAGACCCCTGAAGCATCACGCTTCCACACAGTGGTGTTCCTCCTGATATTTCAAAACATTCCAACCAAACTCCTCCGTTCCGGCATTCTGGAAACTTCTTCCTATATGGTATCATATGTATTTTTTCTCTGTTTGCCACCGGCTGACGGATAAAACCAACCCCATTTCCGACAGCAGAAATAAAATCGAAGTTCCTCCATAACTGATAAACGGAAGTGTGATCCCCGTATTCGGAATCGTATTGGTTACAACAGCAATGTTCAGGATCACCTGTATCGCAATGTGTGCCATTGCCCCGGCAGCAATCAATGCCCCGAAAAGATCCGGCGCATGCACGGATATTACCATAAAACGCCAGATCAGAATAAAAAAAGCCACAATCAGAAGCACTGCACCAACATAGCCCAGTTCTTCGCAGATAATAGAAAAGATCATGTCATTTTGTGCTTCCGGAACAAATCCAAGCTTCTGTATGCTCTCACCCAGCCCTCTGCCAAATAAGCCGCCGGAACCGATCGCATACAGTCCCTGTATCGTCTGATATCCTTTCTCATATGCTTCCGGATTTTTCCATATGGCAAGCCGCTCCAGCCGGTAAGACTCCATTCCGAGAAACACGGCCACCACTCCGATGCCAAGAGCACCCATCCAGACAAACTGTATATAACGCTTATCTGACACAAATACCACAATCACCGCAATTCCCAGAATGATCACGGCTGTACTGAGGTTATTTGTCCCAACCAGTGCCACAACAGGAAGTACCATGCCGATAACCAGTAACAGATTCAGAAAACTGTTTCTTTTTTTCTTCTGACGGCTGACCTTTTCTGCCAGAAAGAGAATCACGGCAAGTTTCGCAAATTCTGACGGCTGAAAAGACAGCGGACCAAGAGAAAGCCATCTTCTGGACCCATTATAAGAATCTCCTGCTGCAAGTACCAGTGCCGAAAGAAGCAGCGACAAAAGATAGGCTGCCACTGCATATTTTTCCAGCCTGTGATAATCCATGCACCCGATCAGATACATTGCAAGAAATCCCAGTGCAGTTGCAAAAAACTGCTTTTTCACATAGTAAAGAGCATCTCCAAAACGAATTTCTCCATTATAAGATCCTACACTATACATCATTACAAGACCAAATCCAACCAGAAGTACCACCAGGATCATAAGCGCCGGATCCTGCCTGCTGTTCTTTGGGTTCATGACATCACCCCTGCAAGCGTCATATTATTATAGATTTCTTACCAGTTCTTTAAATCTTCTTCCTCTGACTTCATAGCTTGGAAACATATCCCAGCTTGCACATGCCGGTGAAAGCAGCACGGCATCTCCCGGTTTTGCATGAGCTGCACAGACTTTTACTGCTTCTTCCAGGCTTTCTGTCATGATAATGTTTTCAAATCCGCAGTCACGTGCCGTCTGTGCAATTTTTTCTTTTGTTGCACCGAGCAATACCAGATATTTCACTCTTCCTCCAAAGGCACGGATCCACTCTTCATAATCAGACCCTTTGTCGTATCCGCCGCCAATGAGCATCGTCGGTCTTGACATCGCCTGAATGCCTTTGATTGCCGCATCCGGATTGGTTCCTTTGGAATCATTGTAATATACAACACCATTTTTCTCTGTCACAAACTCGATGCGATGTTCAACTGCCTGAAACGCTTTTACTGCCTGGCGTATCTTTTCCACCGGAACACCATATGCCAGAGCCATGCCGACTGCTGCCATCACATTCTCGTAGTTGTGCATTCCTACAATATTCAGTTCTGAAATCCTGCATACCGGAAGCTTCTGCTCCTCATCTGCATACCAGATTGTTTCATCCTCCAGATACAGCCCTCTTTCCAGTTTACGCACACTGCTGAAAAATAATACCTTCGTCTTTAAATCTTCCCCAAACTTTCGAAGAACCGGATCTTCGTAGTTGAGGATACAGGTATCTTCCCCGGTCTGATTCTTTGTGATCTGTTCTTTTACCCTTATGTACTCCTCCATCGTATGATGGCGGTTCAGATGATCCGGTGTGATATTGAGGATTGCACTGACTTTCGGCCGAAACCTGTCAATGGTCTCCAGTTGAAAGCTGCTGATCTCTGCAACGGTCACACTGTCATCGGTCATCCCGGAAACTTCCCTGGTATACGGATTTCCAATATTTCCAACCACAAAGACACTTTCTTTCCAGCACTTCATGATTTCTCCTAAAAGGCTTGTTGTTGTTGTCTTTCCATTCGTCCCGGTAATGGCAAGCACATCACCTTTTCCATTTTCATAGGCAAGTTCAACTTCACCCCAGATACGGATTCCCGCTTCTTTCATGCGAAGAACTGCAGGAAGATCCGTTGGGACTCCCGGACTTAATACTGCAAGCTGCAGGCTTCCAAGAAGCTCCTGTGGAAGATCACCAAGGACGATATCCGCCCTGCTCTCATCCGGAAGCTTTGCACGCACCTCTTCTTCTTTGAGATTTTTATTTCCATCAAACAATACAACATCTGCACCGCTGCGTTCTAAAAGTTCACAGGCACTGATCCCGCTGATCCCGCTTCCAAATACCAGAACTTTTTTATCTTTCCAATCCATGTTTTATCCTCCTTATCCTTGATCTGATTATGATACCAGTACCAGTGCAAGCAGACAAAGCAATGCTGTAATAACGGTAAAGACTGCTACTACTCTGGTTTCCGACCATCCACAAAGTTCAAAGTGATGATGGATCGGCGCCATTTTAAAGATACGCTTTCCACCTGTCTTTTTGAAATAAGTCACCTGGATCATAACTGAAAGTACCTCCACCAGATAAATCAGTCCCACGATCAGGATGATCCACGGCATTTTCATCACATAGGCTGATCCTGCAACAAAACCGCCAAGTGCCAGGGAACCGGTATCTCCCATAAACACCTGTGCCGGATAGACATTAAAGAGCAGAAAGCCCAGCAAAGCTCCCGTAACTGCTGCTGTGATTGGTTCGATACCGCCGCCAAGTCCGATGGAAACTACGGTAAAGAATACTGCAACAATGGTAGTGACTCCCGTTGCCAGGCCGTCCAGTCCATCCGTAAAGTTCACACCATTTACCGTACCGATCACTGCAAGATAAACGAGCGGTACGGTAATCCATTTACAGTCAAAATACTGATCGCTGAACGGAATCCGCATAGTCAGAAAACTCTTATCCACAATCAGGATATATGCCAGAAAAATACTCGTTACAATGATCTGTCCCAGCATTTTCTGTTTCGGAAGCAGACCGTCAGAACGTCTCAGCACTACTTTCAGATAATCATCCAGGAATCCGATCAGACCAAAGCCCAGTGTCAGAAACAGCACCGGAACAATATTCGGAAATTTGCGGATAAAGAAAAGCGAAGTTACCAGTACACTGATCAGTATGATCAGTCCTCCCATCGTCGGTGTACCCGCCTTTTCCAGATGGGACTGTACCCCTTCTGTCCGCTCAGTCTGTCCGATTTTCAGTTTTTTCAGAAACGGGATGATGATCGGACTTAAAAATACACTGATTGCAAACGATACAAACAATGCAAGGATCACTTCTGTACTTATTTTCATATTTACCTCCTAATGCCGTATACCACGTTTTTATCTATGCCAGTATAAAACTTTTCCTCTTTTTTCGCAACCTTTTTATCACCTCAGCATTGTCTCTTCTTCATTTTCTGTTATTTCTTTTTCTATGCCGAGATACGGCAGGATATTTTCAAAAATTTCCCGCATCACCGGTGCACAGATGGTTCCACCATAGTAAATTCCCTGCGGATTATTTATAATGCATAATCCGAGGAGCTGCGGATCTTCTGCAGGCACAAAACCCAGAAAGGAAGAAATATATTTGTTGGCGCTTCGCGGAAGCGTTTCTGAAGTTGCAGTCTTCCCTCCGATATGATATCCCTCTATACAGGCTCTTTTTCCGCCTCCCTGCGAAACAACCTTCTCCAGTATATCCCGCATCGTCTCAGAGACTTCTTCCGATACAATCTGTCTTCCATCCTGGTAAGAAAAACTCCCAAGCAGCGTTCCATCTTCCTCTCTTACTTCCACACCAAAATGTGGGGTGATCAGATGTCCTCCGTTGATCAGAGAGCAGACAGTCGCTGCCAGACGGATCGGCGTGATCTGAAACGACTGTCCAAACGATATGGTTGCCAGCTCCACTGCTCCAATATCTTTTTTCTGATGCATGATCGTTCCCGCTTCTCCCGGCAGGTCGATCCCTGTTTTTTCCATCAGGCCAAACTGCTGAAAATACTTGTAAAAGGAATCGGTTCCCAGCCTCTGCCCCACATCGATAAAAACCGGATTGCAGGAGTTCATCACGCCCTGTACAAACGTTTCACTTCCATGCCCGGTCGTTTTGTGGCAGCGTATCCTTCGGTCATCCACAATCCGAAAACCCGGGCAGTTGAACGTATCGGTCGTTTTCACCACGCCCTCCTCCAGTGCTGCGGATGCCGTGATGATCTTGAATGTAGAACCCGGCTCATAGGTGTCATTGATGCATCCATTTCTCCACATCCGGTTGCGTGCATCCTGAATTTCCTTTTCGCTCATGCCTTCCATCCCCTGTGGAAGGGTAAATGGATCATTCAGATCAAACTCCGGCACGTTTACCATTGCCAGAATCTCTCCTGTCTTTGGATGCATCAGAATAATTGAAACACTGTCTGCCTGTTTCTCCTCCAGTGCTTTGTAAGCCGCCTGCTGCGCATACTCCTGCAGATTCACATCAAGACTTAAAACCAGATTTTTCCCTGCCACCGGCTCTTTTCTTCCCTCTCCTTCGTCTGCAAGCTCCACACCTCTTGCATCGGTCATGGTCAGGATCTGTCCATCCATCCCTTTCAGTATTTTTTCATACTTTACTTCCAGTCCGATGATGCCCTGATTATCGCTTCCCGTAAACCCCAGGACTTTGGATGCCAGTTCTCCATATGGATAGTTTCTCCGGTAATCTTCATCCACTTTTACTCCTGCAAGATTGTATTCCCGTATTTTATCACCGGTTGCTTTTTCCACATTTGTTTTGATGCGTTCGATCGAACTGACTTTCTCTACTCTCTTTTTTACTTCGTCTTCCGTCATTTCCAGTTCGTGTGCCAGTACTTCCGTTACTTTTTTCGCATCTTTAATCTGGCTGTGTATGACTGAAATGGTACACACGGTTTTATTATCCGCAAGAATTTTCCCATTGCAGTCCAGGATCTTTCCCCTCGCTGCCTTGATGCTTCTTTCTCTTTCATGCAGGTTCTGTGCTTTTTCGCTGTAATAATCCGACCGCGCCAGCATCAGATATCCCAGTCTGGATACCAGAACGATCAGTGCTGCCATACAGATCAAAAAAACCGTAACGATCTTTCTTCGATGAAATGTCCTCAATTTCAAGACAAAAAACCTCACAAAAGCTCTCTCTGCTATTATATAGCTGCTTCTGTGAGGTTAAAACTACCTTTATGCTGTTTTTTAATATCCTTCGATGTCCAGTTGTTCATTTGTCACACCGCCCGAATTTGTCGTATCGGTATTGGTGCTGTTATCCTGCAAAGGTGCCGGAACATTCGGATTCGATACACCGCCCTGATCTTCGATCGCCGTTGTCTGCTGCGTCGCCGATGTACCCGTGGAACCTGCATTTGCATCCGTCTGCTGCGTCTGCCGAATCACATTTCCGTATTCATCCGTCTCCGGTGTCTGCGAAATCACATTGCCGTATTCATCGGTTTCCGGTGTCTGCGAAATCACATTGCCATATTCATCGGTTTCCGGTGTTGTCTGGATCACATTGCCATACTCATCGGTTTCCGGTGTCTCCGATTTTTTATTCTGCAAAGTAGCATTTCTTCCATTTTCCACATCTTCTCTGGTCAGTTCCAGTTCTTGGAGCAGCTCATCCGTAATTTCCTCTGTCTGAGGAATGTTCAGATATGGAAGCACTTCCATCATAATCTTTCTGGAAATGATCATCGAATAACCACCGGTAGACTGATCTTCTACGTTTGGTTCATCAATAACAACATAAACAACAATCTGCGGATCATCTACCGGCGCACAGCCGATAAAAGATACCAGATATTTTCCTTCCCATCGAAGTCCGGTCTCCGGATTGATCTTCTCTGCGGTACCCGTCTTTCCGGCCACACGATATCCTGGAACACGGCCCTTTTTTCCGGTTCCGTCCTGAACCGTCTGCTCCATGGCATTCAGTACAAAATCTGCACTCCTGGAGGATACCGGCTGACGTACCACGACCGGATTGATATTTTTTACAACTCCTCCGTTATCATCGAGAACCTGTTTGACCATATGCGGCTGATAATAATATCCGCCGTTTACTACCGCATTAAATGCCGCCAGCTCCTGTATCATGGTACAGGTAAAGGTCTGTCCGAATGTATTGGTTGCAAGCTCTACTTCATGCATCGTATCCCGGTTATAAAGCACACCGGCACTTTCATTTGGCAGATCAATGCCTGTTGGTGTTCCAAAATTGAACAGTCGCTGATATTTCAGGAACGGAGTGATGCCCATTTTCATACCAATCTGCATCATACCGTCGTTGCAGGAATTTTTGATAACATCACTTAAGGTTTCCTGCCCATGACCATAGATATTGTCACATTTAATCTCCGTATCGGTGACAAATTCACCGCCATCGCAGACATATGAATCATTTTCCGTGATTGCACCTGTCTCCAGAGCCGCTGCAACCGTGATCGGTTTGAACGTAGAACCCGGCTCAAAACTCTCAGATACACAGTAATTGTACCATTTTTCATTCAGTGCATCGGAATGTTCTTCTTCTGTCATCGCTGCGATCTGCGCATCCGTGTATTTATCACTCAGATCGGTGGGATCCGTCAGATCAAAACCATGATTGCTCGCCATAGCATAGATCTCGCCATTCTGTGGATTTGCCACAATAACACCGATATTCTGTGCACCTTTTCCATCTTCTGCATCTTTTCCATATTCTTTGTCAAATTCTGCAATGTACTTTTCTACTACCTGCTGAATGTTGATATCGATCGTGGAGACGATGGTATTTCCGTTTTGGGAATCAATGATCGTACGCTGCAGATCGGAATTTTCATCCAGATATCCAAACTCTCTGCCATCCGTTCCGCTGAGTACATCTGTGTAATAAGATTCCAGCCCGCATATACCGTCGCCGATGTCATTGGAAAATCCGATCACATTGCTTGCCAGTGTTTTCATCGGATAACTGCGGATATATCCTTCTTCAAACCATACACCCTGCACGCACTTGCGCCTTGCAAGATCGGTCTTGGTATACTCCTGTCCGTCCACTACTTCTGTATAGTCTTCAAAAGCCTGCTTGTCCTGCAGTGTGATCTTCTTTTTGAGGATCTGGTACTGACTGTCTTTTGTCTCATCAGAAGAGATCAGACTGCGAAGCTGCGTTTCATCTATCCCCAGAGTTTTTACCAGAGCATCTACAGTAGGCTCCACATAGTCCAGGTCCAGCTTTTCTCCGCTGTTAACTGCTTTGCAGTCCAGAATCACATTGTATACTTTTTCACTTTTGGCAAGCACATTCCCATTACGGTCCTGAATCTCACCCCTCTTATAGGGAATCGTCCTGCTGTCATACTGCTTCTGTGACAATACCTGTTTGGCATAATTGTCACCGTTTTTTGCCGTAATATATACAATACGCAAATTTAATACCAGTAACGCAAACAATACTAATGCAAAAACACCCATCAGCTTTTTCTGCATTAGTATTGAAAAATGTCTTCTTTTTTTTCTTTTCTTTTTTTCTGCCACCTGTACCACCTGTCTGATTACTTAAAGCTGTTCTTATTCGGCAGGAACGTCTTCATACTGCCGTACATAATCACTGCTCTTGTCATCATATGTCTTTACCTGTTCTTCACCGGCATAAACCATTCCAAGCTTGTTGATCGCAATATCCCGGATCGTATCCAGATTGACGGATGTCAATGCATTTTCATAAGCTGCATCATTCTGCTGCTTCAGATCTGCAAGCTGACTTTCCAGTGATGCCGTCTGATTACGGAATGTCGTATTCTGTGCCTGTAATTTGAGATAATTTACACATACAAACAGTGTCATAACCCCGGCAAGAGCCAGAAATGCCACATATCCAAAATTCATCTGCAATGCACGTGCACGGTTGCGTTTTGTTCTTGCACTTGTCTTTTTTCTGCGTTCCGGCTGTCTTTCTGTTTTTGTCCTCTCCGGCACAGGGCGAGTCTGCGGTTTTCGAACGGTATTTCCGTCAATGTAACCATATCGGCTTGTCCGTCTGTTATTGTCACTTCTGCGATAACCTCTGTCTGCCATATCGACTCCTCCTGTCTTTTTATCTTAGTTCTGCTTCCAGTGCCTTATGCTTCCGGCTGTTCACGCCTTCTTTCAAATACACGAAGCTTGGAACTTTTTGCCCGTTTATTATATTCCAGTTCTTCCTCATCCGGTACGATCGGTTTTCTTGTAACCACAATACCTTTTGATTTCCTGCCGCATACACAGACAGGAAATTCTCTTGGACAAATACATGGATTTTCATTTTTTCTGAAATTGTTTTTCACGATCCTGTCTTCCAGTGAGTGGAACGTGATTACACAGATCCTTCCTTCGTCATTCAGGAAATCAATCATACTGTCAAGTGAATCACGAAGTACTTCCAGTTCTCTGTTCAGTTCAATACGTATCGCCTGAAATGTCTTTTTGGCCGGGTGTCCGCCTACTGCTCGGACTTTCATAGGTATGGCTGCTTTTATGATTTGAATTAACTCCCCAGTTGTTTCAATTTCCTTCTGCTGCCTTGCTTTTACAATGTGTTTTGCGATATTTTTTGCAAACTTTTCCTCTCCGTAATCACGGATGATGCGATACAGTTCCATTTCACTGTATCCGTTCACAATATCTTTCGCGGTCATATCCTGTCGCTGATCCATCCTCATGTCAAGTGGTGCGTCTTCACGGTACGTAAAGCCCCGCTCTGCCGTGTCCAGTTGGTAGGAGGATACCCCGAGATCCAAAATGATTCCATCTACTGACGAAATTCCAATGTTTTCCAGTTCTTTTACCATATCGCAGTAGTTGCTGCGGATAATGGTCACTTTATCGCTAAACTCCCCTAAGCGCTCTTTTGCCGCTTCTATCGCGTCTGCATCCTGATCAATGCCAATCAGCCTTCCTTTTTCAGAAAGATGTCTGCAAATCTCATAAGAATGACCGCCGCCGCCAAGCGTGCCGTCTACGTATATGCCGTCCGGTCTGATCTGCAAAGCTTCTATCGTTTCCTTCAATAATACAGATTTGTGTTTAAATTCCATATTGTCCTCCCCAGGCTATATGCAAAGTCCCAAATCTGACATCTGCTCTGCAATCTCATCCATGTCATCGCAGGAATTGTTTTCTATCCATTTGGTTTTGCTCCATATTTCAATCCTGTTCAACATCCCCGTAAGCACTACATCTTTTTCAAGACCAGCAAATTCTCTTAATGTCAGAGGTAAGAGAACTCTCCCCTGCTTGTCTAGTTCACATGGAGTAGCTCCCGCCACAAAAAAACGCGAGAACTGCCTTGCGCTCTTGTTTGTAAGTGGTAAGGCTTTCAGTTTTTCTTCGAACGTCTGCCATTCATGATTGGGAAACACAAACAAACATCCATCCAGACCTCTGGTAACGACAAACTCTTCTCCGAGTTCCTCTCTGAATCTGGAAGGGATGATCAGTCTGCCTTTGGTATCAACTGTATGATTGTATTCACCCATGAACATAGGACGCACCTTCTTTCGTGCTGCAGTGTCAGCATGGTTATTTCACTCCATTTCAATCCACTATACACCACTTTTCACCACTTATGTGTTAATAATATCCCAAAGAGCATAAAAAGGCAAGTGTTTCTTAGCGTTATTTTTCATTTTTTTCTGTGTGCTTTGTCTGTTTTTCACCGTCATATGTCACCAACTGCCAGAACCTGGCAGGAAAAATACCGGCACGGAAAAACCATGCCGGTACACTTCTCTTTGTATTATTTTACTTTTACTGCTTTTGCCTTTTTCGCAGGACTGTATGTTTTTCTCTTTACCGTTATGATACGGTAAAAATATTTCTTGCCTTTTTTCAGTCCCTTTTTGTCTGTATAAGCAGTCTTTGTTCCCTTTTTCAGGACAGCAATGCGCTGATATCCACTGTCTTTTTTGGTGGAACGGTATACCAGATATCCGGTCGCGCCGCTTACTTTCTTCCATTTTAAGGTTACGGTCTTTTTACCCTTTGCTTTTGCCGTCACTTTCGCAGTTGTTTTCGGAAGAGTGATGCTCTTTTCCGATCCCGCAGCACTGATACTGCTGCCTTTCACGGCTTTTGCAAAATAAAATACTCTTCCGCTTACAGGATTTTCATCGTAAAAGACGGTTCCGGTGCCTTCTCCTATCAGAACTTCCCTGTTTCCTTTTCTGCGGTAAACCTGATATCCTTCTGCGCCTGCTGCCGGGATTACCTGGATCTCCACCTGTACGGTTTTCTTATTTGCGATGCTTTTTACGCTGGCAAGTGCCGGTGCCGCAGGCACTTCCGGCGCCGGTTTCGGTGTTTCTTTTTTCTCCCATTTTGCACAGAGTGTGATATCCGCGGTAACCGGTGTATCAAAATCATATTTCTGATCTCCCAGGTACCATCCAAGGAAAGTATATCCGTCTTTCTGCACTGCTTCCCTCGCGCTTACTTTCTCTCCTTCTTTTACGGAAACGTCCTCTGTCTGTCCGTCCGCATCAAAGGTAACGGTATAACGTTTCACCGGTGTGACAACATCTTTCATGCCCCAGCTTCCGTCTGTCAGGCTTCTTGGATATTTCTTATCCACTGCTGCTGCATCATCTTTATAGCTGACCACTTCAAAATCTGCCGCGTTGTTATTTGTATCTGCAAAATCTTTGCGGCGGATAGCCTTCTGTTTGCTGATCGTACCATCCGGAAGTGCCGCACCCTCTACATTTCCTTCGTTTACAGAAACGGCATCGGCTGCCTTGCTTCCATTGTAAAGTGTAATCTGATATCTCTTATTATCTATCGTCTGTGTCCATTCCTTGTCATATTTGCTTACGGTAAACTTGATCAGATCCGGCGTACTGTCATCCTGTGCCTCGCAGCGGATCAGATACGATGTATGTGCCGGTACGTTTCCGGAAAGCTCCAGTTTTACTTCCTGCGGTGCATTGCTCTTTCCATTTGACAGATAGCCAATACTGTAACCACTCAGTGAGATTGCAGCATCCGTCGGATTGTAAAGTTCGATAAAGCTGTGGCTTACCGGTGTGCTGTCATTTGCACAGCCGCCATATACCTGATTGATGATCAGATGGTCGTTTTTCAGTTCTTCTTTTATAACCGCTGCCGTTGCCGCACTGACAAGCGTACCGGTCTCGATCGAGCTGGTCACTGCAACGGTGATCGTTTTGCCGATTTCTGCTTCTGTGACGGTATAGGTCTCTCCGGCTGCGCCTTCAATTGCTGTGCCGTCTGCCATCCACTGATAGGAAAGCGTTCCGGTGTTGTTGCTGTCTTTTACTTCCGCACGCAGCACCGCACCCACTTTTGCATCACCGCTAATGGTAACCGTTCCGCTTAAAGCATCGGCTGCCACTTTTTTTGTGAAATCCACATAACTGCTGATGCTGCCATTTGAGAGCAGATTGCCGGATGCATCCATACCGCGTACCTGTACGGTATTCATTTTACCATCTTCTTTTATCAGAAGACTGTCCGGTGCTTCATACACTGCAGTTCCATTGGTCACATCTGTGGCTGCGGCAAGCACTCCATTCACATAGAAGCCAACTTTTTTCACACTGCTTCTGCCGGTCTGTACCGTCAGCGTTGTAGTATTTTCTTTTGTGGTGTCTGCACTTACCGAAATAGCGCTGGATGCTTTGTATTTTCCAAGAGATGCCAGCAGTGTATCCACACTTGTAAATTGCCCATCCAGCCACTCCAGACGGTTCTGAAGGAAAGTCCGCAGACGTTCCACTTCACTTTCAAAGGTAACATGCGCTCTTACATAGCCGGATTCGTAATTGGCATTTCCGGATTCCAGCAGGTATTCTTTCTGCTGATCCAGGATACCGCCTGTTTTTACGATATCTTCAAAATTCTGACGGTTTTCCTTATAACATTCATAAAGTTTTGTCACAAAATACGGATCTCCGATCAGACTCTTATACCATGAATTGGCCTGTGCTTCCGCAGATCTTGTCACCACCATCCATGCACGGTAATTGCCGGTCTCTCCTGCACTGATCTGGCTGTTGGAAGTCCAGTCCATATCCCAGACAGGTCCGATGAAAAGCTTTCCGCCCAGGTCTTTGTACATATACGTACTCTTCTTCATCGTCTCAGTGTTCCAGTAAAATTCATTCAACATCAGATAGCGTACCAGGGAATCCATATCAACGAGATCGGTATAGTGTTTTTTCTCACCCTGGTAAGTGGCATAGAAATCACTGGCATTAAAACTGTCCTCCACTGCCTGAATATACTCCTTAGCTGTATTGAACATGGTTGTGTTTGTCTCTGCATACTCTGGATTTTTGAACATGATCGGCTGGTGTGCATTGGTTGTAAATTTTGATTTTTCATCGTAATAAGCATCCAGTTCAAACAGAAAGCCACCCGATACATCCACGCTGCCGTCCGTATTCTTTGGCAGACCGGTATAATAGTCCCCGATCCGATAGGTCTGACCACTGTATGTGACACTGCCGCTGGTGATCCAGTCCAGATGCTCAGTCAGATAATCCTCCAGTGCATCTTTTGCATCGCCTTTGATATTTTCTTTTTTGGCGATCGCTTTTGCCACATCGCTTGCCGTATCTTCCCAGTTGTGGATATTCACTCTGGACTTGTCGATCCTGACGTTTCCGACAAGCTGATAATTTCCTGCATAAACACCGTTTAAGATCACTTCCACATTGGCCGATTTCAGATATACCATACCCATCGTTCCGGACAGATCATAAGAAGTCTTATTTCTCAGCAGAGACTCATCCATATAGTTTGCCAGAAGTGCCCAGTGCTTGCTGGTTCCAAAGCCGAACAGATCTGTTTTGGTATCCAGTTTGATCTTATATGGAAGCTTGCTGTAACTCATATTCCAGGTACTGTTTCCACGGCCGCGGATAGAAATACCTCCATCGTAAAGGGTTGAATTGGTACTGTTGAAGTTATCATTTCCCTGAATCCGCATAGTCGCAGATTTGTATACTTCCTTGCTTGTAATACCATATCCATCCTCCGTGTCAATATAAATAACCGGCAGTTTGCTGCAGTAAATTTTCTTTTCTGCAACAGTCGCTCCTGTCGTTTTTAAACTTGCACGCACGGTAAGAAACGTATTCAGATCGCTGGCAGATGGTGTGTAACTGTCGCTCTCTGACAGAGTAGTCCTGCTGTTCTGCCATACATAAGTAAATTCTGTATCTGCCGGTGCATGTTTCACCGATGCTTTCATCTTCTGCCCCGGTTTTGCATATTCTTTGTCAAATTCCAGTTCCAGATCGGATTTAACGGTTACTTTGACCGTTTTCTTCTTTCCTGTGGAAGTTGTTGCAGTCAGCGTCACTTCCGTATCTGCCAGTACACCTTTTACCTGTGCTGTGCCATCGCTGATCGTGATGATCTCCGGATCACTGCTGCTCCAGGTGATCGTCTCTTCACCATTTTCTCCACTGTAAGTTGTCGGCAGCGTGAAATCTTTCGTGACAGAATCCGCTTTGTCACCGTCAGCAAACGTCGGTGACGGAATCGGTACGACTACTTTTCCATCGGCAATCTTTGGCAGAACCTGTCCGCTCTTGGCTACATACCAGTAATCGGAGCCAAGTTTTTCAGCCAGTGTTTCACTTTTCAGCTCATTTTCACTGATCTCACTGTCCTGTGTATAGCCGATTCCGGTTCCTGCAAGATAAAAACAGTTCACAATGTTTGCCGTGTTGGAACCTACATTCGCACTCTGGCTGTATCCATTGATGCCATATCCGCTGGAGCCTTTATAAGTAACATTTCCTGTATTCAGACAGGAAGAAAGGCTTCCAATCTCACCGCCCTGGTAAATTCTTCCGATGATTCCACCGCATCGTACCGGTGGTGTGGAAACGGCTGATGCAACATCGATTGAAGCTGCATTGTACAGGTTGCTCATCTGCACACCGGACGTATTATTTCGAGACTGTCCGACAATCCCACCAACACCGATCAAGTCTCCGCTATTGTTTGCAGTCACTTTGATACTTCCGTCAAGTACTGCCACGTTATCAATTTTTACAAATCCATCTGCATCTGCTGCCAGCGTACCGATCGTATCTCCGCCACCCAGATTATGCTCAATGGATACCTCCGTAAAAACAATGTTTTTTACTTCTGCGTAATCGGATGCATTATCGCTTCCCAGCATTGCAAACAACCCGGACTGGCTGATGCGATATCCATTGTTGTCTGCTCCATCACACGAAATGGTCAGACCTGAGATCACATGCCCGTTTCCGTCAAAAGTCCCGTTAAAAACACGGTCTCCGGAAACCTGGGCATAGTCGTTTCCACCATTTCCCCCGATCGGTATCCAGTTGACATTGCTCAGATCAATGTCCTCTGTCAAAATGTAATCTCCACTCATCGGATAAGCTGCATCCTTTCCGATTTTTTCCAGCTCGGCCGCATTGGAAATCCGAATCTGCTCTGATACATCTGCTGCTTTTGCATCCTGCGTCTTTGAAACCACGCTCAGACTGGAAACCGTCATGACAAACGCAAGACCTGCCGCAAGGCTCCTCCTTAATTTTTTTTGTACTTTTTTCATATCTGCCTCCTATTTTCGTGACTCTTTTCGAATACTTTTACCAATATTTTTATTTTACCACAGGATTTTTTGTTTGTCATGTGAAATTAAACTGAAATTAAGCTGGCAAGTATTTTTTATGTGTATGCCAAAACAGAAAGCGAAAAAAACTGGAAATTTTATAAATAGAGAACCTAAAAAAGTCAGCCTCTCGTTTCCGAAAAGCTGACTCCTTTATTCTTATACTCTATTTCTTTATTTTGGCTTTTTTAGAAAGTCCCCTGCTCTGCAGCATCTTCTTATATTTCTTCACATACTTCTTGCTTGGAACTTTCACAACTACCTTCTTGTAGTATTTGCTTCCCACACCCTTGAAGGCGTTCTTGCCTACCTTCTTGGCGGTCAGCTTCTTGGTCTTAATGTTAATGCTCTTTAATTCCTTGCATCCGTAGAATGCCTTTGCTCCAATCTTAGAAACACTCTTTCCAATGGTTACGGATTTTAGTTTCTTACAACCTGCAAATGCACTCTTTCCAATGGTTTTCACGTTATTACCAATGATTAGTTTCTTGATGTATTTGTTATTCTTAAAGGCATTTTTCTCTGCCGCAGTCACCTTATAGGTCACACCATCGATGACTACCGTATCCGGTATGATTACAGTCGTTGATTTTTTATTCGTCGGTGCAATATAGGTTACCTCTCCGTTTGTCAAACCAGAAACCGTTACCTTGTAGGTTGCTGTACCATCATCAGAAGTGCTTTCCGTTCCCACTGCAGGTGTGCCAAGTGCCGCAATCTCTTCCGTCTTGGTTGCCTTACATACCGTACAGGTATGAAGTCTTTCGCCCTTTGTTGTGGCAGTCGGTTCTTTAGTTACCACGCCATCATCCCATGTATGGGTACATGCCAGACGGGTGATGGAAACCTTCACACTTTCTGTCTCATAGTTTCCTTTATCTGCACCGTTGTAGATAGCGGTGGCTGTTGCTGCCTTGCCTACTTCCAATGCCTTGGTCTTATCTGTTTCCTGCCATACCCAATTTTCCGGTAAGGTTACCTTTTCTACCGTATCATTGATGTAAATGGTATCCATGGAAGTTTCCGGCTTATCCGGTGCAACCGCCCCTTTATTCACAGTCAATGTTATCTTGGTTTCTACGGTATTGCAACTGGTATCCTCCGGAGTAAAGATAACGGTGTATTCTGTCTTTCCACTATCCGCTACGGTTGGTTTTATCGCAAATGGGTCTGTAGTATCATCCTTTTTCCATGTAAAGGTTCCTTCCAGCTTTACCGAATCTGTTTCGCTGTCGGAATCACCATAGGTAACTACGCCACCACTCAATGCGGAATCCTTCAAAACCTCACCATAAGTAATGTCTTTCGCACTTGGCACTTCACTGATATGTGGGGTTGCCTTTGCCACATTGACTTTCACAATGCCTTCCACTGCGGTATAGAAGATAGTGTCTGCTTTATCCGGTGTAAATACCACCGCATATCCTTCATTGTCTATCTGTGGAACCGGATGGCTTCCGTCCACCTTCTTCACACTCCATGTTCCGGTAAGGGTTTCTCCTGCCTTACCTACCACCTTTGCATCTGTAGTAATCAAATCCGTATCCATAAGGGTTACATTTGGGTGATAGGTTCTGTCCGCAACTGTCGGTGCCACAGAAATGGTTGGTACTGCTTTCTCTATGGTAAGAGTAAGGGTATGCTCTCCTTTACCATATATGCCGTTAGTCGCTGTACTTACCTTGATAACGAAAGTTCCCGTGCTTTCTATGGTAAGGGTACTTCCTTCGATTGTACCTTTTCCTGTGGAAGTTCTCAGTAATTCATAGGTTGCCTTTCCTGCATTCCCATCAATCGTAAAATATTTCAACACATCTAAAGTCTTGCTTCCGTCATAGGTTATGGTTTTATCTTCTCCCGTAATGGTAATCGGAGTGTTGTCCTTATTCTTGATAGTTACCGTTCCGGTAAATGGATTCTGTTCCTCTGTCTTCAAAGCGGAAACATCATACTCTGCATATTCACTTTCTTGTACCGTCCAACGGAATGTATTCGTTGCTTCCAGTGTAGGGTCATAAGCAGCATCCTTTCCATCTGTGTCTACCACTTCCCATGTTACCGCCATATCCACCGGATTCGGTGTGGTAGTTCCCTCTAAGGTTACCTTTGCCACACCACTCATTTCTGTATTGGATTCACCCAATACAGTTTCTGCTGTGTAGTAATTTGCAAACTGCTCCGGTACTTCCGGTGCAGTTACTCCTGTAGTTTTTCTCGTTGCTGTGGTGAACGCTCCTACACAAACGGTAAGTGTTCCATCTTCATTTAAGGTAACCTTATCTTTTTCAACGGCAGTTCCGTTCGAAGCAGCATTATCCTCATCAGTAGAAGCTTCACCATAGATAACAGTAGATATGTTACCCTTTGCATTCTTAAAGGTATATACATCTTTCGCAGTCAATGTCACATAAGCATTATAGGTAGTTTTCCACTCCGCATTGCCGGTTGCTTTCTCCTCAGAATCACTTGTCACTTTCTTGTAAGTAAGAGTTGCTTTCTCTGCTACTTCTGTAGAAGAAATGGCAGTCTCTGTGGCAAATGCCTGTTCCGGTGTCGGAGTATCTACACTTGGAATTGCTACCGTATCAATTTCATTCAAAATCGTAGTTACTTCCAATGGCTCACTGGCATAATCCGTTTTCAAGGCTTCATTCACATCTGCCGTAGTCGAATCATCTGTACTTACATGCTCTGCCAAGAGATAAATGTGGTAATCTGTTCCCAACTCTCCTGCCAAACCACTTGGAAGTAAGAAAGTTCCTGTACCTGTCGTGGCTTCTTTTACTGTACTGTCTTCACCATTCGCATTCTTAATATTATCCAATGCGCCATAGTACAGAATCTTTGCTTCCTGTTCATTCGCTGTCTTTGCGCTATCGTAGGCTTTATCGGTAATCATAATCGAAACCTGATTTACCTTTTCCGCATCATCTGCTGATGTATCCGTATAAGTATATGGCACCGTTATGGTTCCGTCACTTGCCTTTGTTACACTTCTTTCCTCTGTCAGTGATACGTTCTTTCCACTGTCCTTCAATGTCAACTTCCAATCTGTACTATTTGTCGTACCAATCTTACTACTTTCTGATGTCAGAGAAGAAGATTTGCTCGCTCCGCTCTCAGATGTGAGGATGACAGATGACAGATTGAGATTCAAAGGGGACTCACACCGAGGTTCTCATAGCTGACACCGCTGTAGACGATATCACCGTTCGAATCGACGCAGCCGACGACGTTATCATAATCACTGCCGGCAGAGCGAAGCCACCAATCGGCAGCAGAGCTGCCTAAGTTCTTTTTTCTATTGTTAGCAAATAAATCTGTATCACTATATCCGTAGGATATTCTTGTTGCTTCCTTTGCATCCAACAGAAAAATTTTGTCACCATCCAAAGCAGCATAGTTCAAAGCTCTCCAGCCTTTTCCATCGGAAGCATTTGCATTCGCTTTCGTGCTGGCAACAATGGAATCCTGCTCCAACTTAGAGAAATTACCTGTTAAGAATTCATCATTCAGATACGTGTTTATCTTACTGCTATCCCAAACATTACTGTCTGAGTCAAATATTTTCTTCTCCAATACACTGTCACAATCTAAAAGCATGGTCTTGGTGCTTCCGCTAAAATCTGTGGTTTCCGCATCCAGTACACGGTATTTTACCGGCTTGCTGTTATAGTTACCAAAGTACACATAACAGCCTGTCCATGCATCGCCTGTATGGACAGGCTTCGCCGGGTCAATGATGTTATCCGTTCCAAAATTCATGGCGGATACCGCAGATGCTTCCCGCAGATGAATCTCTACCGGCTCACTGGCATAATCCGTTTCCTTTTCGTCATTAACATCCTCTGCCAATATGTATACATGATAATCTGTCCCTGCTGCCTTACCAGATAAGTCATCTGAAAGGGTATATGTACCACTTTCACTTGTTGAAGTGCTATTTACATCATTTAATTTCTGATAATCCAACACCTTTGCTCCATTGGTATTACCTGCTGTATATTCCTTATCCAACACCAGCACTGACACCTGTGTGGCGTTGCCACTATTCGTTCCACTTATGGTGTATGGTATGGTCACTGTATTGCCACTTTTCGTCACACCACTTTCCGGTTCAATACTCATATCGCTGTCCTTCAGTGTCAACTTATATTCTGTGCCTGTCTCCCCGGAGGTTCCAGAGATGACAGATGTGAAGATGACAGATGACAGATTGAGATTCAAAGCGGGACTCACACCGGGGTAATCATTGTAGACACTGCCATCGTGGATATCACCGCGCAAATAGACGTAGCCGGCGTTGCGATCACTATCACCGTCGGCAGAGCGAAGCCACCAATAGGCAGCCCAGCCGCCTGACTTCTTTCGGTTTCCACAACTGCCACCTGTTGTACTATATCCTTAGGCATTGTTGGATACATCTTCTGCATCCAGCAAAAAGACTTTCTCTCCAGTCAGTGGTACATAATTAGCAAATGCACCCTTTGTCCAACCAGCTATTCCAACTGCACCTTCCGCATTGGCTTCCTCTTCGTTTTCAGCGATAAGTGCATGGGCAGCAATGGTACTTTGGGCGATGGCACTTTTCTCTGCTGTGGTAAATACACCATCCTTATTCAAAAAGTCAGTTCCATTGAGACTGTTCTTTACATCACTTCCTGCCCAATCATTGGCTTTCGTGTATCCTTCATTCGCTTTACCATCATTATCAAACTTTTGATCATAGAGGATTTTATCACTATCCAGTAACATAGTCTCAGCCTGATTACCATCGTCGTCTGCCTCACTGAATCTTGTGGTATTGGCATCTAATACACGGTATTTTGTAGGCTCTGCTGTTCCATCACCATCCGCATCATAGTTACCAAAGTACACATAGCTGCCCTTCCATGCATCTGTATCCGCAGATGGTGCTGTCGGGTCAGCAATCATGCCTGTACCAAGTCCTGCAATGGTCTTAGCCGTTGTAGTTTCCGTCGTTTCACCAGTTTCCGCCTGTACAGTGGTCGGTGTCCCTGCTATGGGGAGCAATCCCACCAGCAACGCTGCCGTCAGCAGCCATGGCGTTCCCTTTTTCATCACATCTTTCCTTCTCACCCAATTCTCCTTTGCTGGTTTTGTTGCCTTTGTTAAGACAGATAGTTCACTTGATGCCATAGAATCGCCTCCTTATAAAAAAGGCAGGAGTACCATACCCCTGCCTTTCCTGTTGTTCTATGACCGAAAATCTGCTGTGCACACTATGCCTGTGCCAGATCGATATACTGCTCGATCAACTGATCTACTTTGATATTCTGCATGTAGATCTCCTCGGCATTTCCGGACAAAATAATCTCATCCAATTTTTTTCTCTCACACTCGATGCTCTCTTTGATCGTTTCCACTTTGCTGTGCATTTCGTTATTTCTGCTCATTGTACATCCCTCTGTCTTTCTGTGCTTTTACGCAGTTGTTTTCGCTGCGCTTCTTTTTCTTTGAATCAGTATTACTATGATGGAACAAATGGCCACGATCATCGAAAGTACCTGTGATACCGGAAGTCCGATTCCAGGTATCAGAAGCTGGTCTGTCCGAAGACCTTCGATCCAGAATCTTCCGATTCCATAGCCCGCAAGATAAAGCAAAAATATCTCGCCGTTAAATTTCTTGTGTTTTGTAAAAAACAACAGTATCAGGAGAATCCCTGTATTCCACAGACTTTCATATAAGAAAGTCGGATGCACCTGTATATACTGTACGCCCCTGATAGTCTGCAGGTGTTCCATCATTTCCTGCGTGACATCTGAAGTACGTACGGCATTCAGCGGAAGCTGCATTGCAAACAGTCCATCTGTATAGCCGCCAAAGGCTTCTCTGTTAAAAAAGTTGCCCCAGCGTCCAATGATCTGTCCCAGAACAAGTCCCACACATCCGGTATCCACCATAAGCCAGAAATTTTGTTTTTTGATCTTTACATATACATAAAAAGTAATCACCGCCGCAATGACACCGCCAAAAATCGCCAGACCGCCTTCCCTGAAGTAGAGGATATGGATCAGATTATCCTTATATTGATCCCAGGAAAAAATGACATAATAAGCCCGCGCGCCGATCAGTGCGATCGGAATGGCATAAAGTGCCACATCAAAATACAGTTCCGGGTCCTGTTTTGTTTTTTTCGCTACCCACATAGCAAGAAAAAGTCCAAGCAGCATGCCGCATGCAATGATCATGCCGTAATAGGCAATCTCAAATCTGCCGATGCTGATCGATTTTCCAACGTTCGATAGATAAATTCCAAGGTTTGGAAAGTTTATGGATGTATCCATCATATCACCTCATCGTTTCTGTGATCATACATTGAAACGGAAGAGAACTACGTCGCCATCTTTTACAACATATTCTTTTCCTTCCAGACCTACCAGTCCCTTTTCTTTTGCTGCTGAATAGCTTCCGCAGTCCAGAAGATCCTGATAATTTACAACTTCTGCACGGATAAATCCTCTCTCAAAATCAGAATGGATCTTTCCGGCTGCCTGCGGTGCCTTTGTACCTTTTTTAATAGTCCAGGCCCTGGTTTCTGTCTCGCCTGCTGTCAGGTAACTGATCAGTCCCAGCAGGCTGTAGCTTGCTTTAATCAGTTTCTCCAGTCCGGACTCTTTTAAACCAAGATCTTCGAGGAACATCTTTCTTTCATCCTCATCCAGCTCGGAAATCTCCTGCTCGATCTGTGCACAGATCACAAACACTTCGCTTCCGCTTTTCTTTGCCAGTTCCCTTACTGCCTGCACGTATTCGTTGGATGCTCCGTCATCTGCCAGATCATCTTCTGATACATTTGCCGCATAGATCACCGGTTTTGCTGTCAGCAGGTTGTATTCTGCAAACCAGCCTTCTTCATCCTCATCCTGAAGTCCAAAACCAATTGCCAGATTCCCTTCTTCCAGATATGCTCTCAGTCTCTGCAGAAAATCCACTTCTTTGGCAAGCTTTTTATCATTTCTTGCGCCGCGGCTGCTCTTTGCGATCCTGCGCTCCAGAATCTCGATATCGGAAAAAATCAGTTCGAGATTGATCGTCTCAATATCTCTTGCCGGATCTACGCTTCCATCCACATGAATAACATTTGTATCTTCAAAGCAGCGGACCACATGCACGATCGCATCTACTTCACGAATATTTGCAAGGAACTGATTACCAAGTCCTTCACCTTTGGATGCTCCTTTTACCAGCCCTGCAATATCGACAAATTCAATCACTGCCGGTGTCACTTTTGCTGAATGATACAGATCTGCAAGCAGATTCAGCCGTTCATCCGGAACGGTTACAATACCGACATTCGGGTCGATCGTACAGAACGGATAGTTCGCAGATTCTGCACCCGCCTTTGTCAGAGAATTAAACAGTGTACTTTTTCCTACGTTTGGCAGTCCTACAATACCAAGTTTCATTTGTAATTTCCTTTCTATGTAAATGACATTTTTTGCTATTTCTCAGCATCAACAGTGTAACACAGTGTGCTGCCTGATTGCAAGTCCCCATCCAAAGAACTCATCGACTGCTTTCTACACCAGATGCCATTTTTCGACATTTTCTGCCAGTCTTTTCAGTCTTTCGACTCGATCACCAGTAAAACGCCTTTCGAAAATGATATCTTACCTTCTTTTTCTGCAATCTCGTTGCTCACACAAAGCGGATCCAGACCGCTAAGCCGATATCCATCCAGCGGATAATACATTCCTTCCAAAGTCAGGTTTTCGACCGGTTCTCCCACAGCAAACAAAGAAAGGTAGGTTCCAAACTGTACTTCTTTCTGAATTTTCAGTGCATGATCTGTCAGATATATTTTATTATTTTCATCCAGCAGATATGCCCATACCCCCTGCTTCATTGCAATGGAAAGTGTTCGTATATTGGCTGCCACGTGGTCGAGCCTGGTTCCGGTACCGCCCAGAATACAGATCTCCTGTGCCCCCAGTTCAAGTGCCAGGCGCAGTGCTACATCGGTGTCGGTAAAATCTTTGACCGGATTTAATCTCCGAATTGGAATATCCGTATGTTCATGGTAATACACATATTCTTCTTCTCCTGCCGAATCAAAGTCCCCGACGATATGCGTCGGCAGGATCTGCTGATGATGACAGAAAACCAGTCCTCTATCTGCTCCGATCACAAAATCCCATTTGTTTTTTTTCAAAAAATCAAGGGCAAAATCGGTCTGAATTTTGCCCCCGCTGATGATCACTGCTTTTTTCATCTGTGACTCTCCTGATAATCTTCCAGCAGTTTTCTGTATTTTTCTGCATTCTCGGCCGTTTTTCTGCCAAACACTGCCGATCCTGCCACCAGAATATTCGCTCCTGCCTCCAGTACCGCATCAATGGTCGTATCATTGATACCTCCATCCACCTCGATATCGGTCTGAAGTCCTTTTTCCTCTATGATCGTACGCAGCTCTTTGATCTTTCCGGTACAGTACGGAATGTATTTCTGATTTCCAAAGCCCGGATTGACGGTCATAAGCAGTACCATATCCACTTTTTCAAGCAGATAATCCAGCTCCCGTAAGGATGTAGAAGGATTCAGGGCAATGCCGGCCTTTTTTCCTGACTGATGGATCTGCTCGATGGCACGGTCCGGATGTTTGCAGGCTTCTGCATGGATTGTGATGATATCTGCTCCGCTTGCCGCGATCTCTTCGATATAACGCTCCGGCTGTTCTACCATCAGATGCACATCAAAAACCATTTTGCTAATCTTGCGGATCGACTTTATGATCGGGAATCCAAAGGAAATGCTCGGCACAAACATTCCATCCATCACATCAATATGAAGATAGTTTACACCCGCCTGCTCCACCGTGCGGATCTCCTCACCCAGTTTTGCGAAATCCGCCGAAAGAATAGACGGTGACAATTCATATTTCATGATATTCAGTACCTCCTTTTCTGCTTCAGTTCTTCATACAGTTCTTTGTAACTGCCATACCGTACGGAACTGATCCTGCCTTCCAGAAGTGCCTCTTTGACACCGCAGTCCGGCTCACTCAAATGCATACAGCCCTGAAAACGGCAGTATGGTTCGTATTTTCGAAATTCGGCAAAATACTCTTTCAGATCTTCTTTTTCAAAATCAGTCAGATAAAGCGAACTGAACCCCGGTGTGTCCATCAGATACGTATTGTCACCGATGGAAAACAGTTCCGAATGTCTGGTCGTATGCTTTCCGCGGTCGATCTTCTGGCTGATCTCTCCTACGGTCATCTCTGCTTCCGGATAGAGAAAATTGATCATCGAAGACTTGCCGACTCCGGACGGACCTGCCACTACGGTAGTCCTGCCCTGCAGAAGCTCCCGGATCTGTTCTGTTCCGGTCTGTTCCCTTACACTGGTAAAGAGCAGATGGCAGCCACATTTCTCATAGATACTGCGCAGCTTCTCTTCTTCTTCATCTCCTGCGATATCTCTTTTATTAAAACATACGATCGCCGGTATCTCCTGATATTCCATGGATATCAGAAACCGGTCCAGAAGCCCCAGATTCGGTGCCGGTCTGCTGACTGCAAAGATCACCATTGCCTGGTCTACATTGGCAACTGCCGGGCGGATCAGGGCATTTCTGCGCGGAAAGATATCCTTGATGTTTCCTTCTTTCTTTTCCTCATCCAGAATATCGATGCACACATCGTCCCCCACCAGCGGCTTTACTTTATGCTTACGGAAAATGCCTTTTGCCTTGCACTGATATACCCCTTTTCCCGGTACATGGACATAATAAAATCCGGCAATCCCTTTTATAATTTTTCCCTGCATGAAAACTCCATGTTCTGTGCCGCTTATTTGGAAAACGGCACGCCGTCATATTCTACTTTTTTGGATACGTCCCCGTTATCATCCAGTACATACACATAGGCTGTCGCACTGCTGTCTGAGTTCGATGTTGTCTTCAGACGGTATGGAAACTCTACGGCTTCTCCATCTACCAGTGTCGTTGTTTTACCGTCCTGAACAAGCTCAATCCTTACTTTTTCCCCGTTGTAATCCTGTGGGGCATAAAGCTTCACATCCGTAGAATATTTCTTTTTGCTGCTTTTTGTTTCTTTTGTTGTCTCTTTCGTCTGTGAATCACCGCCTGATGCCAAAAGCTGGTTGACAGTCAGATTGATCGTAGTTCCCTTTTCTACACTCTCACCGGATTCGACATCCTGTTCCAGCACTTCGCCGTCCTCTCTTCCGGTATCCTGCGTAGTTTTGACCTTCACTGCCAGCCCCATATTTTCCAGCATAGACTGCGCCGCATCTGAATTTTGTCCTGTCACATTCGGAACAGTTACCATATCAGAGGGATCGTCGTATGAGTCGCTGTTATTTCCGCCTTTGCTGATATAAATAGTTACGGTAGAATTCTGTGTCACTTCCTGCCCTGCACCAGGACTGGTATAGCTTACTTTTCCGGTGTCCACCGAAGTATCATAAACTTCTTCCTGGTCACATTTCAGTCCTACTTTTTCCAGCTCTGCTTTTGCATCTTCGGCTGTCTTGTCTGCCAGATCCGGCACAGTGATCTTATCACTGCCGCTGCTGACGGTGTAGGAGATTGTTGTATTTTTCTCTGCCATCTCACCGGCCGCCGGCTGCTGGAGCATGATCTGTCCCTTGTCATACTCTGCGGACGGTTCCTCCCCTGCATACTCTATGCCAAGTCCGGAATCCGCAAGCAGTTCTTTTGCTTCTTCCTCTGTTCTTCCAAGAAGGTTTGGCACTTCGATCTTGCCGGAATCCTGTGTTGTCTCCAGGGTTGTCTCTGTCTGTTTCTTACTGTTTCCGCCTGCCAGAAATCCCAGGTCAAACAGACCGGTCGCACTTCCGACCAGTGCCAGAAAGATGAAGAGGATCAGAAGTCCCAGTATGATGCTTCCGATGGTCATAAATTTCTCCAGTTTAGGATTTATGCCTGCATCTTCTTCGTCTTCATCCTCGTTCTGATAATATCTGCCGCCATAATTCTGTGTTCTTGGCGGATAAGTCTTTTCCTGATAAGGCACTCTGCCGCCCTGCATATTCTGCTGCGTCGGAATCTGATTTGCGATTTCAACATTTTTCTGATAAGTATCTTCCGGCGACTGTACTTCCGCACGTCCTTCTTTGATCTTGTTCAGCTCATCTTTGGAGACGATCACCGTATGCGCATGACTGTCAAGCGGGGCGATCCGTACAAAATCCCCTTCCGGATTGACCAGCGATTCTTTCAGGTCTCCGATCAGTTCTTCCATGTCGTTATAACGTCTGTCCGGGCTTTTCTGGGTGCATTTGTAAATGATCTGAACCGTGCTCTTTGGCAGATCCGGAACATATTTTCGCGGAGACTGCATTTCTTCCTGCAGATGTTTGAGTGCGATCGCTACCGTTGTATCTCCGTCAAACGGAACATGACCGGTCAGCATCTCGTACATCGTAATACCAAGCGAGTAAATATCACTCTTGTAGTCGCTGTATCCGCCCCTGGCCTGCTCCGGTGAACTGTAGTGTACAGAACCCATGACATTGGAGCTGATGGTATTGGATGTGGCCACTCTTGCAATACCAAAATCGGTTACTTTTACCTTACCATCCGTAGAAATAATAATATTCTGCGGTTTCACATCGCGATGTACGATCCCGTTGTTGTGTGCCGCCTGCAGTCCCATCGATACCTGAATTGCAATGCTGGTCGCTTCCCGAACCGCAAGTCTCCCCTTTTTCTCAATATATTCTTTTAAAGTGATGCCTTCTACCAGTTCCATCACAATAAAACTGATGCCATTATCTTCCCCTACATCATAAACATTTACAATATTCGGATGTGCAAGTCCTGCTGCGGACTGTGCTTCTACCCGGAATTTACTGATGAATCCCCTGTCTTTTCGAAATTCAGGCTTTAATACTTTCACAGCTACAAAACGGTTCAGCGTATGATCTTTTGCCTTGTAGACATCTGCCATCCCACCGGAGCCGATCCTGCTGATGATCTCATAACGATCCTGAATAAACATGCCTTCTTTTAACATTGCTCCACCTCACCTGTCAGCGGCTGTGCAAGCACAACCGCGATATTATCCTTACCGCCATTCTCGTTTGCCTTTGCGATCAGATCCATGGCTATCTTTGGCAGTTCTCTGCCGCTTTTCACAATCCTTTCGATCTCAGCATCTTCTACCATATTGCTAAGACCGTCTGAGCACATCAGAATCTTGTCTCCCTTCTGCAGATCCAGATCAAAGAAATCCACCGCAACATCGCGATGTGCTCCGATTGCTCTTGTGATAATATTTTTGTCGGGATGATTTCTTGCCTGTTCCCGGCTGATCTCCCCTATCCGTACCATCTCTTCTACAAGGGAATGGTCTCTTGTTATTTGTTTTATATGATCTCGGACCAGATATAATCTACTGTCACCTACATTGGCAACATACAGATAATTCTGAACAACCGTAGCTGCTACTACTGTCGTTCCCATGCCGCTCAGTCTTTCATCTCCTGCTGCCTTTTCAACTACTTTTTCATTTGCTGTCTCTATGGCACTGCGGAGCACGCGTATCGGATTGCGTTCCCGGCTTCGTTTAATATGACTTACGATCACTTCCACCGTATAGCGGGATGCGGTGTCACCCGCCTGATGTCCGCCCATACCATCTGCCACGATCAGCAGATTCGGCAGAGGCCCTACCGGGGTATCCGAAGCAAACACAAAATCCTGGTTCATGGTTCTTTTCTGTCCTACATCGGTAACACAGCATGATCTCATGCTTTTACTCCTTTTTTTCTTTATCCATATAACTTTTCCTAAGTTGTCCACAAGCACCGCCTATATCACGTCCCATTTCTCTTCTAATAGTAACATTTATTCCGCAATTTTCAAGTTTATTTTTAAATTCTGCAATCACTTTTTTCTCTGATTGCACATAGGAACGTTCTTTTACCGGATTGACCGGGATCAGATTTACATGACAGTTTATGTCATGGATCAGCTCATAGAGCTGCCTCGCATCTTCTTTTGAATCGTTCTGTCCGCCTACCAGACTGTATTCGAATGTGATCCGGCGTCCAGTTTTTTCATAATAATAGCGACATGCATCCACTGTCTCATGGATCTCATACCTTCCGGCGATCGGAAGCAGTGCCTTTCTTTTTTCCTGGTCTGGTGCATGCAGGGAAAGTGCCAGTGTAATCTGAAATCCTTCATCTGCAAGCTGACGCATCCGCGGCACAATCCCGCAGGTCGACAACGTGATATTTCTCTGGCTGATATTCAGACCGTGTTCATCACTTAACATACGGATAAATTTTACCGCATTGTCATAGTTATCCAGAGGTTCTCCGGTTCCCATCATCACAAGGTTGGAAACCCGCTCCCCGATATCTTTCTGAATGCGGTAAATCTGATCAAGCATCTCGCCAGCCGTCAGATCTCTTGTCTTTCCCCCGATCGTGGAGGCGCAGAAACGGCAGCCCATACGGCAGCCGACCTGTGTGGAAATACAGACCGAATTGCCGTGCTGGTAACGCATCAGCACACTCTCGATCACATAGCCGTCTGAAAGGCGGAACAGATATTTCCGTGTCCCGTCCAGCTTCGAGACTAATGTCTGCACATTCTCAAGGCAGGTATATTCACATATTTCCGATAATTTTTCCCGCAGGTTTTTGGAGAGATTACTCATCTCATCAAATCCGTCTGCCTGCTTCTCATGCATCCACTGATACACCTGTTTTGCCCGGAAAGGCTTTTCGCCTATGCTGACAAAAAACGCCTTCAGTTCCTCATGATCCATTGATTTGATATCTGTTTTTTCCATGCACATACCTCTACTTTATCCTTTTCAGGCGTGCGATGAAAAATCCGTCGGACTTATGTACGCCCGGCAGAAGCTGAAGATAACCCGCTTCTGTCGTTTTCCCTTTCAGTTCGTCACAGATATACGGATCCATGCTCTCCAGTACAAACGGATAGTTTTCCAGAAACCACTTTACGTTATACTGATTTTCCTCCGCACCGATCGTGCAGGTGCTGTAGATCAGCGTCCCGCCGACTTTGACATATTTCCAGACTGTATCAAGGATCTTTCTTTGCAGTTTGATGATCTCGGCCTGTTTTGCCGGTGTCATCTTGTAGCGGATATCGGCTTTTTTGCCGATCACACCAAGTCCCGAACATGGTACATCTGCCAGAAGAACATCTGCTTTTTCTTCTGACTGCGGGTCAAAAACCGTCGCATCCTGAAGGGCTGCAGACATATTGATCACGCCGATCCGTTCGATGTTTTCCTGCATCAGCTGTACTTTGTAATCCGTGATATCTCTTGCTTCCACATGTCCGCTTCCGTGCAGCATATCCGCAAGATGGAGACTTTTGCCTCCCGGGGCTGCACAGACATCGATACAGTAATCGCCCCATTTGGGTGCTGCAATTTCAGAAACCAGCATCGAACTGACATCCTGTACCTGGAACCAGCCTTTTTTGAATGCATCGACTGCTTTCATATAATTGTAGTTTTTGATATTCAGTGCATAATCCAGATAAGGAACCTGTTCTGCTTCGATTCCCTGCCCCTGCAGACTTTCCATGATTTCTGCTTTGGAAGCTTTGTCAAGATTACAACGGATCGATGTCGGCTTTTCTTCATGCATATCCTGGCAGATCTTCTCTACCGCCTCAAAGCCATAAAGTTCACACCAGTTCTTTACGATCCATTCCGGCATGGAATAAGTAATGGAAAGGTAAAGCATCGGCTGTCTCTCTTTTGACGGATATTCTACTTTATCCAGATTTCTTGCAACACTTCGAAGCACACCGTTCACAAAACCTTTGAGCTGATAGAACCCCCGCTTCTGCGCCAGACGCACGCCTTCATTGCACACCGCAGAATCCGGCACGCTGTCCATATATTTCAGTTGATACACCGACATGCGCAGAATGTTGCGGATGACAGGTTTCATATTTTCGATTTTTATTTTTGAAAAACGTTCTATAATATAATCCATCTGAATCATATTTTCCAGCGTTCCCTCGGTCACTCGCGTGATAAATGCACGGTCACGTTTATCCAGATACTGATATTTTTCCAGCACTTCCTTGAGTACGATGTGACTGTACTGCTCTTCCTCCACAATCTCCATCAGTGCACCGAGGATAATTTCTCTCAGATTAATCATCTCTTCTGTTTCCTCCTGCTAAAATGACAAGACGCAGCAACTGCAGAATCGATGCAGCAAGGCTTGCCACATAGGTCATGGCTGCGGCTCGAAGTACTTTCTTTGCGCCTGTGACCTCACTGCTTCCAAGCATACCGGTGCCTTCCAGAATCTGGATGGCGCGGCTGGACGCATTGAACTCAACCGGCAGTGTCACCAGTTGAAAGATCACCGCCAGTCCAAAAAGTAAAATACCGATCATAAGCAGCGGACGCATACTGAAGATCAGTCCTGCAACAAAAACCGGCCAGGAAAGGCTCGAACCAATATTGGCTGCCGGAACCAGTGTACTTCGAAGCACCAGCGGCCCATATCCTTTCTGATGCTGGATCGCATGACCGCACTCATGGGCTGCCACACATACTGCTGCAACCGAATCGGATGCGTAGGTACTGTCAGAAAGACGCAGTACTTTGGATCTCGGATCATAGTGGTCAGTCAGTTCTCCTGCCACACGCTCAATGCGTACATCATAAATCCCGCTTCTGTTCAGCACTTCCTGTGCCGCCTGTGCCCCGGTATAACCTGCCATACAGCGCACGCGGGAATACTTTGCAAAAGTACTCTTTACACCTGCGGAAGCAATCATCGTCAGGATCAGTCCTGCAAAAACAAGAATCACTGTCGGATCATAGTACCATCCATACATTATAATCTCATCCCTTTCTCAAGATGACAGCCCCTAAGAAAGGCTGCCGTGTCCATACGTTTCTTACCTTCTAATTGAAGTTCTTTCACTGAGAGGATCTTTTCTCCTGTCTGGATCAAGAACTCAGCTTTTTCTGCCTTTAATACGGTTCCCGGCTGTTCTTTTTCGCCCACCTGTCCGCACACATCGGCTGCCCAGATTTTCAGGGTTCTGCCGTTTAGCTTTGTGTAGGCACTCGGCCACGGGTTCAGTCCCCGAATCAGCCTCTCCAGTTCTTCTGCCGGGCGGTTCCAGTCTATCGCTCCCATATCTTTTGTGAGCATTTTCGCATAGGCAGTCGGTGATTCTCCCTGTTTCTTCGGAGTGACCGTGCCCTTCTCCAGTGCATCAAGCGTCTCAAGGAGCAGTCCTGCCCCCGCTTTGCTCAGCTTGTCAAACAGGCTTCCTCCTGTTTCTTTTTCATCCAGAGGCACAACTGTTCTAAGCAGCATATCTCCGGTATCCAGGCCGGCATCCATCTGCATGGTGGTAACTCCCGATTCCTTTTCGCCGTCTATCACTGCCCACTGGATCGGGGCAGCCCCGCGGTATTTCGGAAGAAGAGAACCATGCACATTGATGCATCCATAAGGTGCAATATCCAGAATTTCCTGCGGTATGATCTGGCCAAATGCCACGACAACCAGCACATCTGGTACAAGTGCCCTGATCTGTTCCACCACTTCCGGATCCCTTATTTTTTGGGGCTGATAGACCGGAATATTTTCCCGGACAGCCACTTCCTTGACCGGGGTAAACTGCATCGCCTTTCCGCGTCCCTTTGGTTTATCCGGCTGTGTGAAGACAGCGATCACCTCATGCTTCGATGAAACCAGTGCTTCCAGTGCCTCCACCGCGAAATCCGGTGTACCCATATATACAATCTTCATCTTTCAGGCCTCCTGTTATTCTTCTTCCTCATAAGGAGCTGCATCTTCTAATTCGCCCTCTACTTTTTCTACGTACATATGTCCATCCAGATGTTCACATTCATGGCAGATGGCACGGGCAAGAAGTCCCTCTCCTTCCAGGATAAATTCCTTCATATCTTCATCATATGCTTTTACTTTGGCATAATCCGGTCTGGTAACGATCCCGGTCTTTCCAGGGACGCTTAAACATCCCTCATAGCCTCTCTGCTCTCCGGCTGTCTCGATGATCACCGGATTGATCAGGACGTGTGGATCGTCTCCGCAGTCGATGACTACGATTCTTTTGAGCATACCAACCTGATTTGCTGCAAGCCCCACCCCCATCGCATCGTACATTGTCTCAAACATATCATCGATCAGTTCTCTCGTCTTTGGTGTCACTTCTTTTACTTCTTTGCACACTTTCGTCAGTACATCGTCTCCGAGTGTTCTTATTGTTCTGGTTGCCATCTCTTTTATCCTCCGCCTTCTCTAATCTCTGTCATACTGAATAGTAATTTTATCAAAGCCTCTGTTTATTTCAATGTATTGTTCTGTCCGCTCTTTGATCTGATCCAGCACTTCCTGCAGGTCATGCCTTACATAGATCACCTTCCGGTAGGTATCTGCAACCTTCGAGACACTTTCATCTGCAGGTCCGATCACCCTTGCCTGTGTTTTTTTTGCCAGAACATCCAGGTATTTTTTCAGGTAATCCATCGCCATCTGAAGATACGTCTCATCCTCTCCCTGTCCATGCAGGGCCAGCATGCCGCCGACCGGCGGGTAATCCATCAGACTGCGGTACAGGATCTCTTCTTCATAAAAAGCCTGATAATCCTGCTTTGCTGCCGCCTGAATACTGTAATTTCCCGGTTCGTACGTCTGGATCACAACGCTGCCTGATTTCGCCCCTCTGCCCGCACGCCCTGCTGCCTGCGTCAGGAGCTGAAAAGTCCTCTCTGCTGACCGGTAATCGCTCATATGAAGCGACAGGTCCGCTGCCAGTGCCCCGACAAGCGTAACATTTTCAAAATCATGCCCTTTGACGATCATCTGTGTCCCTACTAAAATATCAGCTTCACCTCTGACAAAAGTATCCAAAATTTTATGGTATCCGTCTTTTCCTCTGGTCGTATCTGCGTCCATACGCAAAATACGTGCCTTTGGAAACATTTTCTGTACCTGGCTTACCACCTGCTGTGTCCCAATCTGAAAACTTCCGATAAAAGGAGAACCGCAGGATGGACAAAGGCGTGGATTTGGCTGTGTATAACCGCAGTAATGGCACACCAGCTTTTCGCCTGCCGCAACCTTTTTGTGAAGCGACAGGGACACATTGCAGTGGGGACATCCGATCACCCTACCACAGGAACGGCATGCCACAAACCCGGCATAGCCGCGGCGGTTCAGAAACAGCATCGCCTGACTGCCCCTCTCAAGGCATATCTCAAGCTGCTCTTGCAGATGGCGGCTTAAAATGCAGCGGTTGCCTTCCCGCATCTCCTGCCGCATATCCTCAATCTGAACATACGGAAGTTCCTTTCCATTTGCCCGCTGTGTCATCTCAAGCAGGCGGTATTCTCCTTTTTCTGTCCGGTAATAAGACTCTACCGATGGGGTTGCCGATCCCAGCACAAGTTTGGCACCTTCCATTTCTGCCCGTTTCTGTGCCGTTTCTCTTGCATGATAGCGCGGAACTGTTTCACTTTTATAGGACTCTTCATGTTCCTCATCGATAATGATAATGCCCAGATTGGAAAATGGTGTGAACAGTGCCGACCTTGGGCCGATCATAATGTCAATCTCACCGTTTTTGGCTTTTTCGTACTGATCGTAACGTTCGCCTGCCGACATCCGGGAGTGCAGAACAGAAATACGGCTGCCGAATCTGCGGTAAAACCGCAGCACCATCTGATACGTCAGAGCGATTTCCGGGATCAGAAAAATCGCCTGTTTTCCCTTTTTTCGTACAAAATCGATCAGTTCCATGTATACTTCTGTTTTTCCGCTTCCGGTCACACCATGCAGCAGATAAACAGACTTATCTTTCTGATCCCACTCTTTTAAAATCGTTTGGACTGCCATCTGCTGTTCTTCGTTCAGAAAGATATCTCTGCCTGTCCGCATTTTCGCATTGTCCTGATCCTGCCCGGACTTTGAACATATCAGATCCAGCGGATCACGGTAAATGCGCATGCGTTCCAGCTTTACGATGCCCTTTTCTTCCAGCGCCCGCACGACCGGCATGGTAATACCATACTGCTCTTTTGCCCGCTCCCAGGAAAGGATTGCCATATCTTTTTCGTTCTGTCCTGCCATTTCCAGCAATGCCCTTAACAGTCTTGCTCTGGCTTTCTGATTTTTCTTTTCAAACAGGGCATGCATTTTTTGTGCCTCTTCTTCTGACAGCAGCAGACGGATCTGTTTTTCTTCTCTCTGTGCCACCTTCTGTCTGACCGGAAGCACCGCTTTTAATGCCTGTATCATCGTTGAGCCATAATAATCCCTCATCCACGCAGCCAGTGCGATCAGTTTTCCTTCTACGTTCATCTGTCCCTGGCTGACATCCCGGATCTCTTTGATCTTCTCCGGCGGGTAGTCCGGATGATCTGTCAGACCGATCACATAGCCCTGTATCTGGCGGTTACCGTTCCCAAACGGAATCGTAACGGCTGTTCCCGGATGGACCAGCGTCCGCAGAGCCTCCGGCACGCGGTACTGAAAAATCTTATCCAGCTTTTCATGGCTGATATCTACGGTCACATTCGCATAAAGTACTTGTTCTGTTCCTGACACTTACTTTCCTTTCGCTGCATCTTCTGCAAGGATCTCCTGGATCAGCACTCGCTCATCCATCGGATACTTCCTGCCCTCGATCTCCTGATAATCCTCATGGCCCTTTCCGGCAAGAACGATCACATCGCCCTTCTGACCGTGGTGGATGGCCCATGCGATCGCTTCTTTCCGATCCGGGATCTCAATGTACTTGCCATCCGTCTTTTCGATACCGATACGGATATCCGCAATAATATCCAGCGGTTTCTCAAAACGTGGATTATCAGATGTGATGATCGTCAGATCCGCAAGTCTTCCGGAAACTTCTCCCATTTCAAACCTTCTCGATCTTGCACGGTTTCCACCGCAGCCGAACAGGCATATCAGACGATTCGGATGATATGCTTTTAACGTCGTCAGGAGACTCTCAAGACTCATGGCATTATGAGCATAGTCGATCATCAGGGTAAAATCATCTGATACTTTGATCATCTCGATACGTCCTTTTACTTTTGCCTGTGCCAGTGCTTTTAATATGTCCTCTTTTGAGACACCGAAATGACGGCAGACTGCGATCGCTGTCAGAGAGTTGTAGACGCTGAATTTGCCTGGGATATCAATCTCGACATCCAGATGGAAATCTTTTGCTTCCGCCGTGTAATCAATACCAAGATAACCCGGTCTTGATACCAGTTTTGCATTCTCAGCACGAAGGTCTGCTTTTTCTGAGAATCCAAACGTCTCAATTCTGCAGGTATGACCTTTTAACACCTGCTCCAGATGTTTGTCATCCATATTGACGATACCAAGCTTGCACTGCTGGAACAGCAGCCCTTTGCAGTGCATATAGTCTTCAAAACTTGCATGTTCTGCCGGTCCGATGTGATCCGGCTCGATGTTTGTAAAAATACCGATCTCAAACGGAATGCCTGCTGTCCGGTGCAGCATCAGCCCCTGCGAAGATACTTCCATCACAACACAGTCACATCCGGCTTTTACCATCTGGTCAAAATAGGACTGCACAGTGTATGACTCCGGCGTCGTGTTAGCTGCCGGAATATGCTCATCTCCGATGACCGCCTCGATCGTGCCGATCAGTCCGACCTTATGTCCTGCACTTTCCAGGATGGATTTTATCATATACGTGGTGGTTGTCTTTCCTTTTGTTCCTGTAATACCGATCACTTTCATTTTTTCCGCCGGATAATCAAAATATGCAGATGAGATCAGTGCCATCGCATAGCGGCTGTCTGCCACTTTGATCACCGTCACATCCTTTGGAGCTTCTACTTCATCCTGTACAACCAGAACTTTTGCTCCTTTGGCGATCACATCTGCAGCGTATTTATGTCCGTCAGAAACGGCTCCTTTGATGCAGAAAAACAAAGAACCTTCTTTTGCTTTTCTGGAGTCATTGACAAGATCTGTCACCTCGGCATCTGCAGAGCCATTTATACATTCATATTCTACTCTTTCCAGTAATTTTGTTAATTTCATGGCTTTTCACCTCCATAGAAAGTAGGATAGCACATCTGTCGCGCCATTTCAAACATTTTCCGTTCCCCGCCCTACCATGTTTTCAGGATGTCTATGATCTCCTTTTCATAATCTCCGGTAATATCTTCCTGTCTGCCCACTGTGCGCACATTTGTCTCCGCACCGTATCCGCCATCTTCAAACTCCCAGATATGGTAACTCAGTCCCCGGTGTTCAAAATCAATGCTTCCAAGCCCGTCCTCTTCACTGTATTCATATTTCCATTGTTTTTCTTTTAAATAATCCTGTATTTTTTCAAGACGCATTTCTCTGCTTCCTTTCTGTCTGTTTAAATCAAAAACCCCCAACTGGCATCATTTTATTATTTTAACACAGGAAATAGCGGTACTGCAACCGCCGCCTCTTTACCTTACAGAATCTCTGGGCAGTCTGCACTTCGTCAGATTAAGTTTCGGCTAATACAAAAACCTCCAGAGCGTCTGTTTCCATCTGCCCTGAAGGTTCTCCCTCTTTTCTTATTGCATTTTCTATGAATATATGATTTTTCGGCACAGAAACTGTTTATGCCAGTGCTTTCCCAAGATTAATGCAGTTTGCTTCTGCTTCGTCATCCGGTGTTTCGTTGCAGATCACGCTGTCACATACAAGATTGGCACCATCATTTTTGCAGGTTTCTTCCCAGTTCTGCATCCATTCTCCATCGCCCCAGCCATAAGAACCAAATAAAGCAATTTTCTTGCCCTGAAGTTTGGATTCGCAGGAAGCAAACAACGGCTCAAAGATGGTATCTTCCAGCTCTTCGCATCCCATGGACGGGCAGCCGAATGCCACGGCATCAAACTCATCCATTTTATCAGCAGAGAAGCCTTCCGCTTCAAATACTTCTACTTCTGCACCGGCTGCTTTTGCACCTTCAGCAACTTTGTTTGCCATGATCTCTGTGTTTCCTGTTCCACTCCAATATACAACTGCTACTTTGCTCATGTTTTATTCCTCTTCTTTCTTTTTATACTTTTATGATGCAACGGTAAGTGTGCGGATGTCCCGTCCCTGGCTCCAGAGTCTTCGATAGACTTCCCTGCATTTTTTGTATTTTGCAAAAAGTTTTCTTGTTTCACATTCATTGCAATATACTTTCCAGCAGCCGGAACATTTGTAATTCTGACCTGCATTCTCAATAAAACCAACCACATCTTCCAGCGGATAATCGAGAAACACACCGATCTCATGCGGAAATCCCTCTGCCTTTGCAAGACGCTCTTTCAGCCTTTGCAATGCATAATCAGCATCGTTCTGTGCATAGCCGTATTTTCTAAGAAAACTCTGCACTTCCGGCTCATCCAGCCTCTCCTGCAGTCTCTGTTTGCGACATACATACATCAGCGCCTTCTGATTCCGTACTCTCAGAACGACAAGTGAAATCCCCCTTGCCTGTAATTCCTGATTCCAGTACCATACCTGCTGCTTTGGCATTTCCTCCGGTTCAAAAGACCAGGTAAATAAATTTGCTGTCTTCACCGATGCCAGGGTCGGCGAACAGTGTTCGATCAGATATTGTTCCAGCATGAAAAGTCTCCTTTTTATATTGCGATGCAATGTTCTTCCAGTACAGAGTGCAGTGCACTTGCACTGCTGCTGTGGATCCTTGCAACCGGAATATTGTTCCGTTTTGCTTCCTGTACCGCTGTGTTTACCATTTTGTGTGATACGGTGTTGGTAAAGAGGATCAGAAGATCCGGGCAGCCGATTTTCTTTCTTACCGAGCCATGCTCTTTTGCAAAAACTTTTGCTTTGCAGCCATGGCATTTGCAAATGTCAGCGTACTGACAGACCATTCTTTCATTTCCTCCAATAATCACTACACTCATGTTCTTATCCTCTCCATCTTTCTTAAAATTATAAGATGCCAGGGTCAAAAATCTGAAACCACGACGTGCTTGCACAGGAGTGGTTTTATGGCATCTTTCCCCACTATTATTCTATCTGCCTATCTTTAATTAGTTTTAACTAACCTATGTTTTTAAAAGAACGGACTGTCAAGACTATCCTGAAACAGTCCGTTTTCGCCTTTATCTGGCACAGCACATGTCAGAATTCCAGGCTATCTTCTTTATTTCCTGATTTTCAATATATCCGCATGCTTTCAAACCTGCCTGAAATACAGCGTTCAGTTTTTCTGCCGAGAGGCAATAAGTCGTGCGGTCACTCAGCTCTACGATACAACTGTTTGCGGTCTTTTTCTTTTCCGCCTCACAACTGCCATCCTCGCACAGTTCTTCATATGCTACTTTGTACATGTTTTTTCTGCTGATGGCACCGATCTCTTCCAACATGTTTACCATGCGGTAAACGGTTGCAAAGCCGATCTTTGCATCTTCCCTGGAAGCTTTGTAATATATTTCTTTGCAGCAGGAGCAGTCCTGCTGCAGGATGATATCCAGAATGATCATTCTCTGTCTTGTGATCCTGCAGCCTCGCTCCTTAAGCCTGCGGATAATGTATTCTCTCTGTGGCACGATCGTCCCTCCCTTAATGGCAGTGACCACCACAATTCTTACAGTCTCCGCCGCACTGAATGGATTTTCCGTTTTTCTTATCGCGTACCATACTGCGGACAGCAAATGCTACCACTCCTGCCACAATAATACCAACTACAACTGTTCCCATAAAAAATCCTCCTTTCAGGCTTTCGGCAAAATTTTATTTTGCCCTGGATGTCTTTACAGATACGTTCAAAGTCGTACTTTCTTTGTAAGGACGAACCAGTAAGTAAATAAATGCTGCAATAATAATGAATGCTGCAACAGTCCAGATACTGAATCCGGCTCCTGTGAACAGTCCGCCGATCTGGTTTACTACCAGAGCTGCCAGATATGCAAAACCGCACTGATATCCGACTGCTGTCCAGAACCATTTTGTATTGTTCATTTCACGTTTGATCGCACCCATAGCTGCGAAGCACGGTGCACACAGCAGGTTGAATGCCAGGAAGGAATATCCGCTTACTGCTGTGAACGCTGCTCCCATGGTTGCGTAAACGCTTGCGTCTCCTCCTCCGTAAAGGATGCCCAGTGTACCAACAATGTTCTCTTTTGCAACCAGACCTGTAACAGATGCAACGGTTGCCTGCCAGTTGCCCCATCCCTGTGGAATGAAGATCCAGCAGATTGCTTTACCGATCGCAGCCAGAATACTGTAATCGATCTGATCTTCAGAAAGCATCTGGAATTTGCCGTCCACAACTCCAAAGTATGTTGTGAACCATACAGCGATCGTGGATACCAGAATAATTGTACCAGCTTTTTTGATAAATGACCAGCCGCGCTCCCACATACTTCTCAAAACGCTTCCGATCGTCGGCATATGGTATGCCGGAAGCTCCATAACGAATGGAGCCGGATCACCTGCAAACATTTTTGTTTTCTTCAGGATGATACCGGAGCAGATGATCGCCGCGATACCAAGGAAGTATGCAGATGGTGCTACCCAGGATGCTCCACCGAAGATTGCTCCTGCAACCATGGCGATAAACGGAAGTTTTGCACCGCATGGGATAAAGGTTGTTGTCATGATCGTCATACGACGGTCTCTTTCATTTTCAATCGTACGGGAAGCCATGATACCCGGAACGCCACAGCCGGAGCCGATCAGCATTGGGATAAAGGACTTACCGGAAAGACCAAATTTGCGGAACACTCGGTCCATGATGAAGGCAACGCGTGCCATGTATCCGCATCCTTCCAGGAATGCCAGGAAGATGAACAGGATCAGGATCTGCGGAACGAATCCGAGAACCGCACCAAGACCTGCTACGATACCATCCAGGATCAGACCTCTCAGCCAGTCTGCACATCCCACTTTGTCAAGCACGTTCTCGATCAGAACCGGAACACCTGGGATCCATACACCGTAATCTGCCGGATCCGGGGCAGTGTAATCGTATTTATCCATCGCTGCAACTGCTTCTTTAAAATCTGCACCGGTAGAAGTTACTTCTTCGTCTGCCATGGTCTCTTCATCTACTACAGAATAGGTTGCTGTATCTGCATCAGAAATGGTTGTTGCAAACTCTGTCAGGGCTGCTTTTGCCGCTGCCGGATCATAATCATCTGCTTCTGAATCCAGAGCTGTCTGAACGCTTTCTACGTCTACGCCCTGCTCGCTTTCATAATCCAGAAAACCATTTACTACTGTTTCTGCATCTGTGTATTCATCTGCAACTTCTGTGTAGGACGCTGTTCCGATACCGAACAGATGCCATCCATCACCGAATACACCATCGTTTGCCCAGCCTGTTGCGATGTCACCAACGGTTGTTACCGATACAAAGTATACCAGCCACATAACTGCCGCAAAGATTGGCAGTGCCAGCCAGCGGTTTGTTACGATCTTATCGATCTTATCGGAAGTGGTCAGTTTTTCTTTTCTGTCTTTCTTTAAGCACTCTCCGATAATCGAAGATATGTAAGTATATCGCTCGTTTGTGATAATACTTTCGGTATCATCATCAAATTTCTCTTCCATCTCAGCGATCTCTTTCGATACATCTACGCTTTGGTTCATCTGATCCTGGATCTTATCATCTTTTTCCAGAAGTTTGATCGCAAAGAATCTTCTCTGTGCATCCGGTACTACACCGACCAGTTTATCTTCTACTCTCTCAATGATCTCCTCTGCATCTTTTGCAAATTCATGAACCGGAATGGAAGTTTTGTTTTTCTGAGCCAGGGCAACTGCTTTTTCTGCTGCTTTTTGGATTCCGGTACCTTTCAGTGCGGAAATCTCAACTACTTCACAGCCAATCTTCTTACTCAGTTTATCCACATAAATTTTATCGCCGGATTTCTCAACGATATCCATCATGTTGACCGCCATAATCACCGGAATACCCAGTTCCAGGATCTGTGTGGACAGATACAGGTTACGCTCGATGTTGGTTCCGTCTACGATATTGATGATCGCATCCGGTTTTTCGTTGATCAGATAATTTCTGGCAACCACTTCCTCCAGTGTGTATGGGGACAGAGAATAAATACCAGGTAAGTCCATGATAGTTATGTCTTTATGCCCCTTGAGCTTACCTTCCTTTTTCTCAACAGTTACACCAGGCCAGTTTCCTACGAACTGGTTAGACCCTGTCAATGCGTTAAACAGTGTAGTCTTACCGCAGTTCGGATTTCCTGCCAATGCAATTTTAACTGACATACTTTCCTCCTCTTTCCCAAAAAACGATTACCCTTCGGGCTCATTTGTCCGGGCCGCTGATTCATACAGCTTATTATTATTTGTATTTACTTATTTATATTTTGTATCTCTTATTTATGTTAGCATTATCTAATCTATAAGTAAAAAAAATTATTCCACTTCGATCATTTCTGCATCTGCTTTTCGAAGAGATAATTCATAACCGCGAACCGTTACTTCGATCGGATCGCCAAGCGGTGCCACTTTTCTTACAAAAACAGTAACACCTTTTGTGATACCCATGTCCATGATTCTTCTTTTTACCGGACCAGCACCGCTCAGTTTTTTCACTGTCACAGTCTGTCCGCAGGCAACTTCTCTTAATGTTTTCATGTCTGCCTACCCTTTCTGTTTTCTGATTTTCTCCGGAGATAGCCTTTTGTCATCAGACCATGATCTTATTGGCCATATCTTTGCCAATGGCAACCCTGGAATCTTTTACGTTCACGATCAGATTTCCTTCTATTTCAGAAACGACCGTTACCGTCCCGCCTGTCACAAATCCCAGTTTTTCCAGAAATCTTCGAGTTTCTTCTTTACCGCCGACTTTTTTAATGACATTCGGCTCACCTGTGTTCGCCATCGTTAAAGGCATCATTTGCAACCTCCCTTTTGTAAAAGCAAGCTCAAAGTGGGCTCCTTTTCTTTTTCTTCACGGTTAGTATATGCTAATACTCATTAGCTGTCAACAACTTTTTTGGTTTTTATTGATTATTTTTTCTCAATAGCCGACTTTTGTTAGTGTTTTATTATCAAAAAACAGAGCCGCTGTGACGGACATATTTTCCATAAACTCTGAAAACATGCCTGCCATGTGCTCTGTTTTTGTGTTTCGTGTCTTTAAAACACGGCTGTTTTTTTATTCTGCTTCATCCAGCAGGTTCTTCATGCTCTGCAGTCCGATCACCAGCGTGGATGTATTATGCAAAAGTGCGGATGTCGTAGGCAGAAGCACTCCGGTCACACCGCACACGATCAGGGCAGTATTGAATCCGACAATAAACCTGTAATTTCTGCGGATACGCTGCATCAGTGCATCACTGAGCTTTTTCAGTTTGACGATCTCTTTAAGATCATCTGCGCCTACCGTAATATCAGCCACTTCTCTTGCAATCTCTGCACCTTCGCTGATGGCAATTCCAACATCTGCCGCAGAAAGTGCCGGCGAATCATTGATACCGTCACCGATCATGATCACCTTGCGTCCTGCCTGCTTTTCTTTTTCAACAAAGCCTGCTTTGTCTTCCGGAAGTACTTCGGAATAATATTCATCAACACCGACACGTTTTGCGATTGCCCTTGCGGTACGGTCACTGTCACCTGTCATCATAACAATTTTGGAAAGTCCTGCTTTACGCAGCTGTCCAACCACCTGTGATGCTTCTTTTCGGAGCGGGTCTTCGATACAGATCACGGCTGCAAGTTCGTTCTGGATCGCCAGGTAAAGGTGCGAATATTCTTCCGGCAGGTTTTCAAATCTTTCTTCCATTCCTTCCGGGAGCGTGCATTTCTCATCTTCAAAAATAAAGTGATGACTTCCGATCACGGCTTTTCTGCCCTCGATCGTCGTGGAAATACCATGTGCCACGATATACTCGACTTTTGTATGCATCTCCTCATGATCCAGATGTCTCTCTTTTGCCGCATTCACCACTGCTTTTGCCATAGAATGAGGAAAATGCTCTTCCAGGCAGGCTGCAATGCGAAGCAGCTCATCCGGGCTCTCTCCATTAAAAGAAATCACCTCTGCAACGGTCGGCTTTGCCTCAGTCAGCGTTCCAGTCTTGTCGAATACGATCGTATCTGCCTCCGCCACTGCTTCCAGGAACTTGCCTCCCTTGACCGTGATCTTGAAACTTCCCGCTTCACGGATCGCAGAAAGTACCGATACCGGCATTGCCAGTTTCAGTGCACAGGAGAAATCTACCATCAGTACAGAAAGTGCTTTTGTCACATTTCCGGTAAAGAGCCAGGTAAGGGCTGTTCCTGCAAGTGTATACGGAACCAGTTTGTCTGCCAGGTGCTCTGCCTTACTTTCCAGTCCGGATTTCAGTTTTTCAGACTCTTCGATCATGGCTGCGATTTTTTCATACCGGCTCGTTCCGCCTGCTTTACGGACAAGGACCGTGAGCTCGCCTTCCTCTACGACTGTTCCTGCAAACACCGTGTTTCCGGCTGTTTTGCGGACCGGTGCGGATTCACCTGTCAGGGAAGCCTGATTGATCATCGCCTCTCCATCTACCACGGTTCCGTCAAATGGAACCACATTGCCCATATGCACCACAATATTGTCATTTTCTCTGACCTTCGCTGCTGAAACCAGCACTTCCTGACCAGATGCTTCTTTCAGCCATACTTTTTCTACATTCAGAGACATCGTCCTTGCCAGATCGCCAACGGATTTTTTATGGGTCCACTCTTCGAGCAGTTCCCCTATGCCAAGCAGGAACATGATCGAACCTGCAGTTGTTGTGTCACCGCGCAGCACAGAGACTCCGATGGATGTTCCATCCAGCACCGGAACCTCGATCTTGCCTTTTGCAAGTGTCTTAATTCCTTTCCAAATGTATCTGACCGCGCAGAGACTGGTGTAAGCCGCTGTGACCGGAGCCGGCAGGAATAGTTTTCTTCCGTAGTGGAACAAAACTTTATGGACCAGCTTTTCCTGATACTGAGCATTCAGTTCCCGTCCGGAATGTTCCAGTATACCATCCGGAACTTTTACATCTTTGCAGCGATAGGCAGCTATCTTTTTTAACAAAGCACTGCGTTCTCCCTGGTAACAGATGACTGCGTCTGCAGTACGTTCATATACAACCGCTTTTGTTACCTGCTGCAGTTCTTCCAGATAATACTGGAAAAGATCTGCTTCTTTGTATGTCAGGCGCTTCGCCTCCATATGGATACGGATTCTGCCTTTTATTTCGTGTTTAATTCTGAATTTCAATCTTCCTCAAACCTCTGTTCTGCTGTTTCTTCTGTTGTCTCTTCTGCCTCTGTTTCTTCTGTTTCAGCTTCTGCTTCCACTTCTTCTACTTCTTTTAAATCTTCGTCATCATAAACAGCTTCTTTTGCTGCACGCTCTTCGTTGATCTGTTTTGCTTCTTCGTAGATGTCGCCTGCATTTTCCTGAACTTTTGTTACGGTCTGCATAACGCACTCTTTTGCACGAAGTGCTGCTGCCGTAAGGTTTGTGTAAAGTTTCTTTGCATCGTTGCTGGACAGTGCTTTAATACCGGCTGTACCAAAAGCAACACCTGCTGCAAAAATTCCTGTTTTTTTCCAATCTGCGTTTTTTAAACATTTAAACATTCTTTTGTACCTCCTGGTTTTGTTTTGTTTTTGGATTTCCCTGTATTATATCACTTGTTTTTTTGCATGACTATTCAATTTTCTTTATTGATATTTTTTGTCAATAAGGATTTTACTGTTTTTTGCAGGTTCCAGGATCATAGCCGCTGCGTCTGACAATATCCCTGATCTCCTGTATACTGATCTGCTCTTTTGCGTAGACTTGTGCTTTTTTCTGCTTCAGATTTACTTTTGCATAAAATCCTTTCTTTTCGTTAAAAGCATTCTCCACTCTCTTTTTGCACTGGTTACAGGTCATACCCTCCACTTCCACTTCATAATGGTATGGATAATGAGAGACCTCTGTATCCTCTGCTTTTACTTTTTTTACCTCGTCCCCTGTTCCGCAGCAGCCGTTTGAAACACGCTTCATGGAACTGCGGATCCCAAAGAAGCAGACTACAGCTAAAATAGCACAGATAATAATCGTTGACATATGCATTCCTCCTGACGTAATGCTGAAAAAATTGATAATCTTTTTCACTTCTTTTTGCGTTTGTTTTCTTCGCCAAATGAGATGTCATTTACGATCTCACCTGCCATGATCAGTCCCATGACAGACGGTGTAAATGCCGTACTTCCAGGGATCGCCCTGCGGTCTGTACACTTTCTTAGTACACCCGGCGGGCAGACGCAGTGTTCCTTGCAGCTGATCGACATATCTTCGATCGGAGTACGTGCCTTTTCTTTGGAATATACGACTTTCAGGCTGTCTACTTTTCGTTTTTTCAATTCTCGTCTCATGACTTTTGCCAGCGGGCAGACAGATGTCTCGTAAATATCTGCCACTTCAAACAGTTCCGGATGGATCTTGTTTCCGGCTCCCATCGCCGAGATGACCGGCACACCTGCCTCTTTCGCTGCCATGACAATGTCAATCTTTGCTGTCACGGTGTCAACGGCATCTACCACGTAAGTGCAGGCCGCAAAATCGATCAGGCCACGCTGATCCGGCAGATAAAAGCAGTTATGCAGATGGATTTCTGCATGCGGATTGATCTCCAGAATACGGTCACGCATAACTTCTACCTTGTGCTTTCCGATCGTTTTTCTGGTCGCAATGATCTGGCGGTTCAGGTTCGTCAGACATACCTTGTCGTCATCGATCAGATCAAAAGTACCGATCCCGCTTCTCGCCAGTGCTTCTGCCGTATAGCCGCCGACACCGCCCAGACCAAAAACAGCAACCCTTGCATTTGCCAGTCGTTCCATTGCCTCTTTTCCATAAAGAAGCTCTGTTCTCGAAAACTGATTTAACATGATTCATAATCCTCCAAAAATGAATGTCTGACTCCGTTCTTCTTGTATGCCACAACGGTGTCCAGATTTACGTTCTCTATACTGCGGAAAATATTGGTCTCTACATAAGGATTGACCTTTTTCATTTCCGCGATCATATGTTTGATCTCCATACGCTTCGATGCGCTCTCCCCATTCGGTCTGCAGGTGGTACAGGTATCGGTGAATCTGCAGGCACACTGGATAAAATGCAGGCTGTTGTAGTCTCTCCAGTGTTTGATATCCTCCTCACGGATCAGATAGAGTGGGCGTATCAGTTCCATACCCTCAAAATGGATGCTGTGAAGTTTCGGCATCATGGTCTGCACCTGTCCTCCATAAAGCATTCCCATCAGGATTGTCTCGATCACATCGTCAAAATGATGTCCCAGTGCGATCTTGTTACAGCCAAGCTCTTTTGCTTTGCTGTAAAGATAACCGCGCCGCATTCTCGCACAGAGATAGCACGGTGATTTTTCGATATTATAGACTGCTTCAAAAATATTTGTCTCAAAAACCGTCAGCGGAATGTTCAGGATTTTTGCATTCTGTTCGATGATCTGACGGTTGCGTTCGTTATAGCCAGGATCCATCACAAGGAATACCACTTCAAACGGAAATTTGTGATGACGCTGGAGTTCCTGGAAGAGTTTTGCCATCAGCATCGAATCTTTTCCGCCGGAAATACAGACGGCAATTTTGTCGCCTTCCTGCACAAGCTGATACTCATTGATCGCTTTCGTAAATCTGCTGAAAATGGATTTGTGGAACTTCTTGCGGATACTCTTCTCAATGTCCGCATTTCTTGCCGTCTCCTGAAAATGATTCAGCAGCCATTTGTCATAACCTCCTTCCAGACTGCAGGCATCAAAACCAAATCCGCAAAGCAGTTCTGCCTGGTCTGTGCTGATGACTCCGCTCTGGCAGCAGACGATGATCTTCTTATCTACCGGAAGTTCCTCTTTTCGGTTAAGCAGCTCATCTGCCGGAATATTGACTGCAGCTTTTAAATGTCCATGTCCAAAGGCCTCAACGCTTCGGATATCCAGCAACTGATACGTTTCCTGTTCCATATTTTCAAGCTCTGTAAGAGAGCAGCTTTTTACGTTTTCCAAATTTTTTCTCCTGTCTTTTAAAATTCCCGGTAATCTCCGCGGTCTGTCACAATCTCATATCCAATACTGCGGATTCTCGCATCGAGGCATTTCCGGCATTCTGCCGCCTCATCTCCGATACAGAGTTTATTATCATACAGCATATAATTCTTTCTCACTGATACTGGTGAAAGGTTCGGCATCACGACATTTGCCCCGGAAAGGATTGCTTTTTCGCGTCCTTTCGGATCGACCGTGCCGACCGCCGTCGTCGCCGGAATCATGGCATTTGGATTCATCAGCCGCAACACTGCGATAAGATTTAACGTCAGATCCAGACTGCCGGCGGCTTCTTTTGCAAATACCGTGTCTTTGTGCGGGATAAACGGTCCGATGCCGATCATATGCGGCTTCAGTTTTTTGATATAACACAGTTCCCTTGCCAGATATTCTGATTTAAAGCCCGGTGAACCCACCATAAATCCACATCCGGTCTGATAACCGGTCTTTTTTAATATTTCAAGGCAGTGCAGCCGGTTTGTAAGGCTCATCTGCTTTTGATGCAGCATCGCATAATGCTCCGGAATGGATGTCTCTTCACGCAAAAGATAACGGTCTGCCCCGGCTTTTCGCATCACACGGTAGGATTCTTCTGAACGCTCGCCAAGTGAAAGTGTCACCGCACAGTCCGGATATTCTTTTTTGATCGAGCGGATGATCTCACACATCCGTTCATCATTAAAATAAGCATCCTCTCCGCCCTGCAGCACAAAGGTCCGATAGCCCAGTTCATAGCCCATCTTACAGCACTCCATGATCTGTAAAAGTGTCAGACGGTAACGCACTGCATTCTGATTACCTCTGCGGATGCCACAGTAGAGACAGTCATTTTTACAGTAGTTTGTAAACTCGATCAGCCCGCGCAGATAAATCTTTCTGCCAAAGTGCCTGACCGATTCTTCTGCTGCCGCAGCACGCAGGTATGCACTGGATGCTTCCTCCAGATGCGTAAGAAGATACAGAAGCTCTTCCATCTGTGCATCCTGTTCTTTTCTCAGTTTTTCTGTGATCTGTCTGCAGTCCATGCCATTCCCCCAACCATTTTCTCTGCCGTTGTTTTCATTACTGCTGTTATTCTACATGGAAAACGAAAAAAAGTAAAGCCGACTTTTTATGTCAGCTTTATTGTCGCTTTGTTATTTACCAAGCAAAAAAGGTAACTGCCTTTACGACAATTACCTTTTTTATCATTCTATTTCAAAAATGCCCTATGAATTGTTCTAACCTGCCAGATGCAAAATATTGATCAGCAGGATCCAGCTCAGTCCATAATAGGAAATAACCGCCACAAGGTCGTTGATGGTCGTGATCAGCGGACCGGACGCAACGGCCGGGTCTACATGGATTTTTTTGAAGAACAGCGGGATACAGGTACCGACTGCCCCGGATACGACCATCGCCAGTACCAGGGACAGACCGATACATCCGGATACTGCATAGGCAAACAGGAAGGTCTTTCCCTTGAACAGTGCGATATATAATCCAACTAAAAGGAAAGAAATACTTCCAAGGATCATACCATTTGAAAATCCGATCTTCATTTCTTTCAAAACAAGCTGGAACTTCTGCTTGCCGGTCAGGGACTCATCCATCAGGACACGGATCGTTACAGCCAGTGACTGTGTACCGACGTTACCTGCCATATCCAGGATCAGTGACTGGAATGCCATGATGATCGTCAACTGGCTTACCACCGTCTCAAAAATGCCTACAACAGAAGAAACAACCATGCCAAGCCCCAACAGCACGAGCAGCCATGGCAGACGCTTTTTAATACTTTCACGCAGAGGCTCTTTTAAATCTTCCTCCGCAGTCAGACCGGCGAACATCGCATAGTCTTCGCCCATCTCGTCATCGACCAGCGATACGATACTCTGCGATGTGATGACACCGAGCAGTTTATTATTGTTATTTAATACCGGGATAGAATCCTCAGAATAATCTTTCAGTTTTTCGATACAGTCATCGATCAGCTCGTGACCATATACATATGGATAGGAAGTCACAACCAGATCCTCCAGCAGTGCATCCTGTCTTGCAATGATCAGATCCTTTAAATCCATAGCACCATAAAACGTCTGATCCTCTGTCACCATGAAAAGCGTGGAAATATTGTCGTTTTTCGCTGCCTGCTCTACCAGACTGCTCATTGCCTGCTTTACCGTAAGCTTCTCACGGATCACGATAAAGTTGGTGGTCATTCTGCTGCCGATTTCTTCGTCATCAAAAGAAGCGATCACGGCGATGTCTTCTCTTGTATCTGCATCAGTCAGCTCGATCAGCAGTGCTCTCTTCTCCTTCGGGATCATCTTCAGGACATCGATCACCGCATCGGTTTCCATGCTGGAGAGGATCTTGGCTGCTTTTCTGACATCCATCTCGTCCAGATACTCTGCCGCCTGTCTCTCTTCAATATGTTCAAAAATATCAGAAAGCATGTCCGTATCCAGGATACGGCAGATTTTTCTTCTTTCTACTATGGTAAGATCCGGGAATACCTCTGCCAGGTCGTTCTCATGATAATCTTCGAGCTGATTCCGCATAACGCCCGGTGAAGCATTGCTTCTGATAATACCCAGGATCTCTGATGTATAATCTTTGTTTTCCAATGTCTCATCCTCCTTATTCTGTTTTCGCAATCATTCAGCCACACAAAAACACAGAAAAGCAAAACTGCATATGTACTGCAAATAAGTTTCTGTACATGACTGAACTTTCATAACGGTCCAGGGGAGTCGGAAAATAGGATAAGAAATCAGAAAATCAGACAGAACGGACTGCTGCTCACTTCCCATCCTATGCTTCTACTTCGCCCATGACTGTCACAACTGTCCATTCTGTTCACCTGCCTTTTTACTGAAATTTAAAATGCCAAAACTGACATCGTTTGATTAAAAAAGTTGAGGGCTTTGCAAACCCTCAACCATTATAATTCCTTTTTCTTTAATTGTAAAGCAAACTTTTGTATAGTTTTTGTAAATCCGGTTATTTCACAGATACGACCTGATAGTCTTTGTCCTCTACGGTCTTTTTCAGTGTTTCATCTGCGATCTCTGCATTCAGTTTTACCACTGCAGTTCCTTTTTCATGGCTTACGACTGCTTCGTCTACCTGCGGCAGTGCCTCCAGTGCTTTCTTTACTGCTGCCTCGCAGTGTCCGCACATCATTCCTCTGATCTCCATTGTTTTTTCCATGGTATTACTCTCCTTTTTATTTGATTTATTTTGCATCTGTGAATTTGCATCCACATTCTGTAACGTAACCTGGTTTTTTATTTTTTTATCTTTTTTTGCATCGTACATTCCAAAGAAGTTCAGACGCAGTGCATTTGTCACCACGCAGAAGCTCGACAGGCTCATCGCTGCTGCCCCGAACATCGGGTTTAACTGCCATCCAAAGAGCGGGATCCAGATTCCGGCTGCCAGCGGAATGCCGATGATGTTGTAAATAAAAGCCCAGAACAGATTTTCATGGATATTTCTCAGTGTCGCACGGCTCAAACGGATCGCCGCCGGCACATCATCCAGCTTGCTCTTCATCAGAACAACATCGGCTGCATCGATTGCGATATCCGTTCCGGCTCCGATCGCGATTCCCATATCTGCCCTTGTCAGTGCCGGTGCATCGTTAATTCCGTCACCTACCATGGCAACCTTTCCTTTTTCTTTCAGGGAGCGGATGACACTTTCCTTTCCTTCCGGAAGGACTCCGGCAATGACTTCGTCAACGCCTGCCTGGCGTCCGATCGCCCTGGCTGTCC
>OGGG01000283.1_pt1 | contig 60677 bp, 45 predicted proteins | sample 1571201 | NCBI WGS metagenome assembly OGGG01 (sample SAMEA2581946, study PRJEB24529) | metagenome | biome: Human gut stool | place: China | collected 2011 | reverse complement strand
TTCACGTAGAACAGCACCTTGAATGTGCTTCTTGCCATACTCGTTTCTTTTTGGTTGCAAAACTATAAATCAACGAGTTACCTATTGATAAGCAAAACTGCGCAGAACGCCGCAAAATGAAACAGGAACTGTTAAATCTGCACTTTCTTCGGGTAACGAATAGGAAACCGTTCTTTTGCTTTAATCTGCTTTAAGACGGTTTTCAACTGTCTGCCCAACTTCTGCGTTTTTCCTCTAACTCCCTAATTATCAAATCCTGTTGCGTTAATCTGCTGCAATTCGGCGGATATTCCGAAGTTTTTCCGTAAGTTTGCAGAAATAGTAAATTTCATTTCAGATGAGGAGCATGATTTATCCGGTAGGCATACAGAGTTTTGAAGAGATACGGAAAGGAGACTATTGCTATGTCGATAAGACTGCACAGATTTATCAGTTGGTAAAAACGGGTAAATACTACTTTCTGAGCCGTCCGCGACGCTTTGGGAAAAGTCTGCTTATATCTACGTTGGAGGCTTATTTCCAAGGGAAAAAAGAACTTTTCCATGGCTTGGCTATGGAAGCTTTGGAAAAGGAATGGACTACGTATCCTGTATTGCATCTGGATTTGAATGCACAAAAATACGATACACCGGAAGCGTTGATTCATGTGCTGGAGGAAAATCTACAGTACTGGGAAAGTCTTTATGGGGCTTCGGAGAGTGAAATAGGAGTAGCCCGCCGTTTCAACGGGGTGATTCGCCGTGCGGCCGAAAAGACGGGGAAGAATGTGGTGGTGCTGGTGGATGAGTACGATAAGCCCATGCTCCAGGCTATTGGCAATGAAGCGTTGTTGACTGAGTACCGTAATACGTTGAAAGCTTTTTATGGGGCTTTGAAGTCGATGGATGCATATCTCCGTTTTGCTTTGTTGACTGGTGTGACAAAGTTCAGTAAAATAAGTGTGTTCAGCGATTTGAATAATCTGGAAGACATTTCCTTGCAGCAGGCTTACAATAATTTGTGCGGTATTACTGAGCAAGAATTACTGGAAAACTTTGAAGAAGGAATCCGTGTGTTGGGGCAACATAATGAGATGGCGTATGAAGAGACTTGTAAAAGCCTGCGGCAATGGTATGACGGTTATCATTTTTCCGGTCATGCAGGCGGTCTTTATAATCCGTTCAGTCTGCTCAATGCCTTGAAAAGTCGGGAATTTGGAAGTTATTGGTTTGAAACGGGCACGCCGACTTTCTTAGTGGAACTGCTTTTACGTAGTCACTATGATTTGCATCGTCTGACGGAAGAACTAGCTACCGCTGACTCTTTAAGCGGTATTGATACAATGGAGACGAATCCCGTGCCTATTCTATATCAGAGTGGCTATCTCACCGTAAAAGGATACGACAAGCGTTTTCGTACATATACCTTGGGCTTTCCTAATCGGGAAGTGGAGGAAGGATTTATCAAGTTTCTCTTGCCTCTTTATTCGGCTACATCAAAAGCTGATTCGGCATTTGAAATTGTCAGGTAAGAAAAAGAACCGAACTTCAATCAGTCCAGTTCTCTTTGACGGCAGAAGCATCCGCCGAATTTCTCGTCTACGTGTTCTACCGGCTGGCGGAAGATGCCGTAAACTGATGAGCCGGAGCCGCTCATGCTGGCATACACCGCACCCAGGTCATACAACTCGTCTTTGATGGCCGCAATTTCCGGATATTTCAGGAACACGCTGTCCTCAAAATCATTCTTCATGTTGTCCTTCCACGTTTCTACCGGCTGGCAGATGATGTCTTTCAACGAAACTTCCGGCCGACGGGGAGTGATGTGTGCGAAAGCATCGCGCGTGGATACGAAGATGTCCGGTTTCACCAGTACCAGGTAATAACCCGAAAGTGAAAGGCGGACAGGTTCGAATAGGTTACCGATGCCCGTGGCAAATACCGGCTGGTTGCGGATGAAGAAAGCACAATCGGCTCCTAAGCGGGCGGCGTAGTCTTCCATCTCCTCCAGACTCAGTGCCAGACGGAATTTCTCGTTTAGCAACTTAATCATGAACGCGCAATCAGACGAACCGCCTCCCAGTCCGGCACCCGTGGGGATGTGCTTGAACAAGTGGATGTCAACGGGCGGTATATCATGATCCTTTTTCAGCAATTCGTAGGCTCTGACCACGAGGTTGTCTTCCGGCTTTCCTTCGATGGCCGTACCTTTCACGTGAAGCGTATAAGGAGCATCGTTATTTTCTCTTCGTGTCACTTCCAGTGCATCTTGCAGGTGGATGGGGTAGAAAATGGTTTCCAGGTTGTGGTAACCGTCGGGACGTTTTTCAATAATATTCAGGCCAAGGTTTATTTTGGCATTGGGAAATGTAATCATAAGGTCGTTTGTTTTTTCGTTGCTCAAATATAGCAGAAAGTTTCGAGAAAATCGGGATTCACGGAAAAAATCGTATCTTTGCCCCACTTAAACAAAAACAAAATGGCAGAACCGAGAAGAAATACACGTGTGGCAAAGACGGCTAAGACCAAGCCGATGGATGAGTACGGCCACCTACAGCCTCAGGCTCCCGAACTGGAAGAAGCCGTGCTGGGTGCGCTGATGATTGAGAAGGATGCGTATTCACTGGTGAGCGAGATTCTTCGTCCGGAGTCGTTCTACGAACACCGGCACCAGCTGATTTATGCGGCCATTACTGACTTGGCTATTCAACAGAAACCGATTGACATCTTGACCGTGGCCGAGCAGTTGCGCTCGCGCGGTAACCTGGAAGAGGCGGGCGGACCGTTCTATATCACTCAGCTGAGTGGTAAGGTGGCCTCGTCGGCTCACATTGAGTATCATGCCCGCATCATTGCTCAGAAGTTTCTGGCACGTGAGCTGATTTCTTTTACGAGTAACATACAGACCAAGGCGTTCGACGAGACGCAGGACGTAGACGACCTGATGCAGGAAGCTGAAGGAAAGCTCTTCGAAATCTCTCAGCAGAACATGAAGAAGGACTATACGCAGATTAATCCGGTTATTCAGGAGGCCTATGAAATGCTTCAGAAGGCGGCGGCACGTACCGACGGTTTGAGTGGGCTTTCGAGCGGCTTTCATCAGCTGGACAAGATGACCTCCGGCTGGCAGAACTCCGACCTGATTATCATTGCGGCTCGTCCGGCCATGGGTAAGACGGCCTTCGTGCTTTCCATGGCCAAAAACATGGCGGTGAACAGCAAAGTGCCCGTAGCCTTGTTCTCGCTTGAAATGAGCAACGTGCAGCTGGTAAACCGTCTGATTGTGAACGTCTGCGAAATTCCGGGCGAGAAAATCAAGAGCGGTCAGCTGGCACCTTACGAGTGGGGGCAGCTCGACTACAAGATAAAAGAACTTTACGACGCACCGCTTTACGTGGACGACACGCCTTCTTTGTCCGTGTTCGAATTGCGAACCAAGGCACGCCGTCTGGTACGTGAGCATGGGGTGAAAATCATTATCATCGACTACCTCCAGCTGATGAATGCCAGTGGTATGTCGTTCGGAAGCCGCCAGGAAGAGGTCAGCACCATTTCGCGTTCGTTGAAGGGATTGGCCAAGGAGCTGAACATCCCGATTATCGCGCTGAGCCAGTTGAACCGTGGAGTAGAGAACCGTGAAGGTATCGACGGAAAACGTCCGCAATTGAGTGACCTTCGTGAATCGGGAGCCATAGAGCAGGATGCCGATATGGTGTGCTTCATCCACCGTCCGGAATACTATAAGATTTACACCGATGAGAAGGGAAACGACCTGCACGGCATGGCCGAAATCATTATCGCCAAGCATCGTAACGGTGCCGTGGGTGATGTGCTGCTTCGTTTCCGTGGCGAATATGCCCGTTTCCAGAACCCCGACGACGACATGATTGTGCCGATGCCGGGCGAAGAAAAGAAGGCTCCGGTGCTTCGTTCGAAGATGAACAACGGCGGCGGGCAGGACTTTGTACCGCCGCCACCCGCAGAGATGCCTCCTATGCCCGACAATCCGTTTGGTGCGCCTGTGCCCGATGTGCCGTTCTGATAAGGAGAAAAAATATAACGGACGACTTCATTGTTATTATGAGGACGTCCGTTTTTTTATGCTTTGGTTAGTCTTGTGTATCAGGGAAGAATGGTTACCCCTATTTCTTCCGTCTCAATGAGGGCAGGAGATGCATCTGGGGTGACCGCTTCAATTTTAATGAAACGTGCAGATTCAGGGTGGGGCAGTGCAACGGTCTGTGGAAGAGGATTATGCATGATATTGCTGAATTCTCCATCTGCAATTACTTTTTTCCATTCTTTACCGTCCAGACTGACAAAGAACTGATAGTGATAAGCCATTGTGGGCTTTGCTTCTTCATTTAAAGGAGCATAGGTAAATGCCTTTAATGTGACAGTCTTTCCTAGGTCAATACTTAGAGGAGAAGATGATAATTTCTTCCATGTGTTTCTGGGTAAGTTATTCCAGGCCGTGGTAATTGCTTCTTCCTCCAAAGGGGCTGCGTAGTAAGCTGCCACATGCTGTATATTTGCATCTAAACGGGTCTGATTGATTGAAATTCTCAACGAGTCTGTTATGGTTTCCGGGATGCGGACCATTCTTTTGTAGCCGATGGTCGTTCCGTTTCCAACAGTTGCCCATTGTCCATCTTTCCAGATTTCAATAGAAAAGTTTTCCACTCGCTGTCCTTTAGAGATATCTTCCTGTAGCATGACCACATTAATCGGAGCATTCGCTTTTACTGAATAAGTACGCTTGTCGCCTTGTGATGCTTTCCAAAGAGCTGTTTCGTGGAGTATTTTATTGTCTTGGAATGTTTTTTGTCTGTATTCTGCGAATTCTTTTAATCGGGTCACATCAGCTTCATGAATTAGTCCGCGACGGTCTGGAGGAATGTTCAGCAATAATACAGAGTTGTATCCTACAGACTGGAAATAAATATCCGACAAGTGTTTCAGGCTTTTTACTTTTTGATTTTCTTCTTCGTGCCAGAACCATCCCGGGCGAATGGATACGTCTACTTCTGAAGGATACCAGAATAATTCTGTCGCATTCTTCAGGATGTCACGACCACCCAGGTCTGCTGCTTTGGGATAAACTCCTAATCGTGCATTATTGGATGCGGAACGGGTATAAATTCCTGGAGTAAGCACTGTGGCACTCCATTCTGTTTCCCGGCCGATTCCTTTTTCATTTCCAACCCAGCGCACATCATCTCCCATAATTGCCATTACGGCTTTGGGCTGCAATCGTTGGATTGTTTTATAAAATGCGTCCCAGTCGTATTCCTGTTTTTTGCCATTAGGGCCTTCTCCGTTGGCGCCGTCAAACCATACTTCGTGCACTTCTCCGTAATTGGTCAGCAATTCGGTCAGCTGCTCAATGAAGAATTTATTATACTCGGGTGAGTTTCCATAACAGCTGGCGTTTCTGTCCCAAGGTGACAGGTAGACACCAAATTTCATGTTATATTTGGTACATGCATCACGTAATTCCTTGACAACATCTCCTTTACCGTTTTTCCAGGGTGAAGAGGCTACGGAATGTTTGGTCGTTTTAGTAGGCCACAAACAGAAGCCATCATGATGCTTGGCGGTGAGCAAGACCATTTTGAAGCCTGTTTCCTTCAAGGTCTTTACCCATTGTTCTGCATTTAGTTCGGTCGGGTTAAATAAAGCCGGGTCTTCGGAACCGTCTCCCCATTCTCTGCCAGTGAATGTATTGATACCAAAATGGAGGAAAGCTGTCAGTTCCATTTGTTGCCAGGCTAATTGCTGGGGAGAGGGTACAAGGCGTGCTGCCATGGATACTTTTTCTTCCATGGTTTCTTCTCCCGAAAACGTCAGGTGCTTTATGAAATAGGATGTGTCCTGCTGGGCTTGTATGCTTGTTGTCAGACATGCAAGCGCACAGGTTGCAAGAAATTGATTGATCTTTTTCATAGATTCATTATGCATAAGTTTTTATTCAATAATTACTTCATCGATGTAAATCTTGGAAGGTTGTTCTGGCCGTACATGATCCTCAGGACAATTTCCAGCTGATTCTAATGTAAATTTAACGAATTGTCCGGTTGTTTCATCGGTTTCAATAGATACATTTTCAATGAAATTTCCTTCTTTAAAAATTTCTTTGTCAGTGAAGGTCAGTTTGCCAATTTCGGTGAAAGTCACATTGTCAGTTGAAACCTCCACTTTGAGACTGCGTGGTTTGTGTACTCCCATCCCATAATTTGTGATACAACCTACCGTAAATTGTTTCATGCTTTCAGGTTTTTGTAAATCAATTGTAAATGAAATAGGTTTTGAAAGCTGACCTGTATACCATTCAAAATCTGTATATTTTAAACTTCCTCTTAATCCGTTGACTAATATATCCATTCCTGCATCTGCATGGATAAATGGTTTGCTGGTAGCCTTGTTCCAATGAATTGGAAGTACCAGTAGTTCTCCCATTTGCTTGTTTTGGGAGAAGGTAGCTGCTTTAATGTCAGTATCTTTTTCTATAATGAGTTCTTTTTCGTATAGTGTAGAGGTTGCAGTGGGCTCTGTACCATCTGTGGTATAGCGTATTTCTACATCAGGTCGCTCACATTCTAATTTTACTTTCAGTTTTCCGGTAGTTTCTGTAGTAATTTTATGTTGGATATTGAACATAGAATGGGCATATCGGATGCCTTTACATGCCAAATGTGCATTGTAGTTATCCAATCCTTTCAGGAATGAATTCCAGTTTTTGGTTCCTTTGCTGACCCAGGCAATCTCTGCCAAGGCTCCCAGTCGGGGAAAAGTTAGATAGAATACGTCCTCCGGGGTGTTGCAGAATTCGGTCCACATACATGCTTGTACCCCCATGAGTAAAGGCTCATATTCTGGTTTCCAATCCTTTTGTACCGGTTCATAATCGAACAGCCCTTTTAAGGTGTTATTTCCAAAATAAGTCATGGGTTCAAACCATTGAGGTCCTTGGTATCTTATCAGGTATGCAACGCGTGCCGGAGTCATGATGAAGCGATGGCCTTGTGCGGCAGCTTTTAATGCGGCATTGCCATATCCTTGCCATCCTAGGATGATGGATTCTTCCGGGAGTTTACTGTTGGTCAGTTCATCCCATCCCATGACCTCCTTCCCTTTACTGCGTACGTAGTCGGACAGTCTTGCCATAAAATAGCCTTGTAGTTCTTCTTCATTTTCCAAATGCTCTTTATGTATGCGTGACTGGCAGAGAGGACATTTTTTCCAGTTAGTTTTGCGGGCTTCGTCACCTCCTAAATTAATGTATCGTGAAGGGAATAAGGCCATCACTTCGTCCAGTACATTTTGTAGAAAATCAAATGTACCCTCATTTCCGGCACAGAAAATGATTTCTGCATTTTTTGCACCAAGTCCCGGCAGAACTCCTATAAAATCTTTAACTACGGGGCAGGCAAATTCCGGATAGGATGCCAAAGCAGCATTGGAGTGAGCTGGGACGTCAATTTCCGGGATAATTTCTACTTGTCTTTCTGCTGCATAACGGATAATTTCTTTCATGTCTTCTTGGGTATAGAAACCTCCGATGGTGGCAGGTTCTTCTTTTTTCGGATTTCTCCGGTCGGGGAATGGGATGTTTTGTCTGTCTACTTTCCATGCTCCAACCTCTGTCAGTTTAGGGTACTTTTTGATTTCCAACCGCCATCCGTTATCGTCTGTCAAATGCAAGTGTAGACGATTTATCTTGAGCATTGCTATACAGTCGATCATGCGTAACAAGTCTTCCTTTGGTAAGAAGAAGCGTGAAACATCCAGCATGAATCCACGATAGTTGAATCGGGGTGCATCTTTAATGGTGAGAGAAGGAATGCTCCATGTGTCGGTTGTCTTTTCTTTACCTTCGATAGTAGGAGGTAACATCAGTCGAAGGTTTTGCAGTGCATAGAAAAAGCCTTTGACATCGGCTGCCTTAATTGTAATTCGTTCGGGAAGGACGGTCAGTTCATAGGCATCACTTTTCATAGTGTTGTCTGTAAGGAATACGATGTCCCCTTCTTGACCGGTTTTCACTTGAGGGGTAAATCCTGCTGGCAGGGTAAATAGAGAGGCAAAGTTCTCCGCAATGATTCGCTGCTCCTCATTGCCTACAGCGATGGTGGTTTCTTTACTGAAAGAGAAGGTACCACTTCCTTTTTCCATGGATAAAGGTTGTGGTATGATGGCTACGTCTTGAGTTTGCTGTGGAGATTGACATCCCCACAAACTTAGAATAAGGCTTACCATATAAACGGCAATCCATTTTTTTGATTGAAAAAATGCCATGTTGCTATTGTTTTTTAGTTTGTTTCATTTCTTCTGCTACTACTTTCAAAAGTGTTTTAGGGTCACTTAGGGTAAGGTCTGTAGCTAAATCTAATTTATGGTGGTGTTATCCCTGTTTAGAGTACTTTACGTTAAATAAAAGAGTTTGTCTCTGTTATAATAATGTGAGAACTTATGGTTGAAAAATGGATGATAAGGTCGTTTTATGCAGAAGATTTTATGGTTTGAACTGAGGGCCCCCAAACTCTTTGGGGGCATTTATTGGCAGTTCATTCTTACAAATTATTAATGTGTGTGCGAAGAAAAATAGATTTTTTTCATGATGATTAAAGGTAGTAATTAAGGTTGGGATTGGTAGTGAATGTACTCGTATAATTCACCAATGGCGTAATTAGACAAGCTTGATTAAAGGTTTGCAAACTACATTAATATCTGTATTTATTATTTCATGTTTTCGTCCTAAAATTTTTTATAGTTATTGTTTTCGTTTCTTTTATAATTACAAAATTGCTGTATTCAGAATAATTTTATGTTTTATAATCGATAAATGTGCTCAGATAATCGTTATAAGCATGAAAAACTATATTTGAATGGTGCAAATTAGTGAATTTTGAACATGAGTTAGACAAAAACGAACATGTAATGACTGTGAGGAATAGGATTTATGCTGCATAAATGAGGGTGATGTATGCTGGGATACTATAAATGTATTTTTAAACTTTTTTACTTTTAGCTTGCGAATGTCGAAATTTCTTGCGAATATTGCAGTCTAGTTAAAACTATGAGTGGAGATATACGGTGGATGATTTTTTTGTATACTCTAGCTAAATGTTGTAAACCTTATGAACATCTATATAAAAAGACTTTTCTGTATTTTATTTCTTATATTGTGCTTTTTTAATCTGAATGCTGCGGAGTTTGTATTTCGTCAGTTGTCTGTATCGGATGGATTCCCTCCGTCTATTCAATATATTTATGCGGAAGATAATGGATATGTATGGATTGTGAGTAAGCAGGGCTTGGGAAGATTTGATGGATATGAATTGAAAACCTATTCTTATGAAGAAGGGAATCCTTATTCACTTCCGGGAAATCAGATTTATGCAATAGAGGAAGATAGTTTACATAACTTATGGGTCCTTTCTGATTCAGGGGTTGTAAACTATCAGCGACATACGGATCGCTTTATCCCTGTGTTGGATGAACATGGAGATACGTTTAAAGCAACTGCAGTTTGTAAATTGCCTGGCAGATTGTTGCTGGCGGGGCATGGCCAGATTTATCAGTATTCTTATCAGGAAAGAAAAATACGTACGTTGCATGAAGTCAAAGTGCCCTCTTCATTCTCGGTGAGAGAAATGCTGCTATGGGATGAACATACTTTGTTATGTATGGAATCCTGGAAAGGTATTTTATGTATAGATTTGCGTACTGGGGAGAAAAAGCCTTCTCCTTTCCCCGATGGAAATGACATAACACATGCCTTGATAGATGAAACAGGTAGTGTCTGGACTACTTCTTATAACAGAGGAATTACTTGTTATGACAGAAAAGGGGATATAAAAGCAGTTTATACTACTGAAAATTCAGCATTAAGTCATAACGTCATTTTATGCTTAAGTGAGAATAATGGTAAAATATGGGCTGGCACAGATGGGGGAGGTATTAATATTATAGATTCTCGTACCGGAAATGTAACTGTATTAAAGCATTTATCTGGAGATGATAATTCATTACCTATTAACTCTATACAATGTTTATTTCAACGGAAAGGAGAGAAAAATGTATGGGTTGGTAGTGTAAAAGGAGGACTTATAAATATTCGTCCTTCTATTGTCTGCTCTTATACAGATGTACCTTTAGGTTTTAAAACAGGGTTAAGTGAAAAGGCTGTATTAAGTTTTTATCAAGAGTCGGATTCAAAGGAAATTTGGATTGGAACGGATGGAGGAGGGGTTAATCGCTTTAATCCTATTACGAAGGAGTTTGTGCATTATCCAAGTACTTATGGTGAGAAAGTCGTTTCTTTGTGTGGATATTCCCAAGATGAATTATTGATTTCTCTATTCTCAAAAGGAGTTTTCTTCTTCAATAAACATACCGGGCAAATTCGTTCTATTAATGAAAAGGGAGAAATAATTAATAAGATTGCACTATATAGTAGAAAAGGTATAAATTTATATCAGGATGATACGAAATCTATTCTTATATTATCATCGGATATACATCGATATTATTGGGATGATGGGAGAGTCCAGCAATTAAATGACAAAGGAATACCTATAGAAGGACAAGTTATTCCATTTGGCTACGATAGCCTGAAAACATATTTGTATGATTTAAAACGTATATATGCACTGGACCATCGTAACAATAAAATAGAGATTATTTATACTTCTTCAAGAAAGAATGACATAGAGTGTGTGGCAAAAGACGCTCATGGAATTTTCTGGATTGGGTTTAGTAATCAAATTTTTCGTTATGATGTGAACCTTCAGCAAGAAACCCTGCTTGAAACTCATCCGTTGAGAAATATAACGGCTTTAGTGTGTGATAATCAGCAACGTCTTTGGATTGGAACAAATGAGGAACTTTTCGTTTGGCTGGATAAGGAGAAGAAACTTATTTCGTTGGATAAATCTGATGGGGCTGAAAACAACGAGTTCTTAAAGAAAGCTGTGTGGGTTTCCCGTCAAGGAGATATTTACATGGGAGGGATAAACGGAATGCTATATGTGGATGGGCAGAAAACGGATATAGAAATACCGAATCCACCTGTCATTGAATTAGCTGATGTGATAAGCAATAATAAAAGTTGTTTGTCTGAAATTGAAGAAGGAGTTTTGAATCTTAATTTCGAGAATAAGTCATTAGCTATCAAAGTAATGGCGCACGAAAGTAATGTGTTTAGGAAAAGGGTTTACCGTTGGCATATTTACGGACACGAAGATTTTTATATTGATACAACTTCTCCAGAGATTATAATGCGTTCGTTGACTCCGGGAACTTATCATGTGTCTGTGGCATGTACAACGAAGGATGGAGTTTGGACTAAATCTTATCCCGTTTTATCATTTCGGATTCATGCTGTGTGGTATAAGACTTGGTGGTTTACCTTGTTGTGGATTGTTTTACTTGCAGGTTTATTGATAATTGGAATTCTTTATCTGCTTAATCGTAAAGAGGAGCGTCTGAGGGAGGAATTGCAGGCACATAAACAAAAAATCTATGAAGAAAAAGTACGTTTCTTGATTAACATAAATCATGAGCTACGTACGCCATTAACCTTGATTTACACTCCTTTGTGCCAATTGATGAAAAATATGTCTAAGGATAATCCTGCATATCCTACGCTTAGAAGCATTTTCAAGCAGTCTAAAAGAATGAAGGAACTATTGAATATGGTGCTGAATTTGCGGAAGATGGAGGTGGAGCAAAGTAAGCTGAATTTGAAATCATATCTGTTGAATGACTGGATAAAAGAAATTGCATCTGATTTTAAGTACGAAGAAGAAGAGAAACATATTACTTTTGTATATGAATTTTCTTCGAATATAGAATATGTGCCTTTTGATTCAGAAAAGCACATGATTATTCTTACTAATTTAATAGTCAATGCACTTAAACATAGTCCATTGAATAGTAAAATCATTTTACGGACGGAGCTGACGGATAATCGGTCTGCGGTACGAATCTCTGTGATAGACCAAGGGAGAGGGTTGCAAGGGGTCGATACTCAAAAGTTGTTTACTCGCTTTTATCAAGGAGAGAATGAGAAAGAGGGTACCGGCATAGGATTGTCCTACTCTAAAATTCTAGTCGAAATGCATCATGGACATATCGGTGTATATAATAATGAAGAGGGGGGAGCTTGTTTTTATTATGAACTTCCTTTGCATGCCGAAGCTTCCGTCATTTGTTCACCTCAGGAATATTTGAATGCTCCGGCATTGACTGGAGAGGATAAATTAATACCTGTAGCAAACTCTATAGATACGAGGAACTATTCATGTTTGTTTGTTGATGATAATGAAGGTATACGGCAGATGATGCTTGATGCGTTAAAGGATGAGTTCCGGAATTTGTACATAGCTTCTGACGGGCGAGAAGCGTTGGATATTGCGCTTAAAGAAATTCCAGATGTGGTTGTGAGTGATATTATGATGCCTGGAATGAATGGATATGAGCTTTGTCGGAATATTAAGGAGAATGTGAATATCAATCATATTCAAGTAATACTGTTGACAGCGCGTACGGATGAACAAAGTCATGTAGACAGTTATAGGACAGGGGCAGATGCCTATATGGAAAAGCCTTTTGAAATAAGCAGCTTGCTGGAGAGTATTCGTAATCGTTTGTTCCTGCGTGAACAAATGAAGGAAAGGTATACCTTGAACTCTGTTACCGTTGAAGGCAATCAGCCAGTTTCTTCTGCAGACGATGCTTTTTTATTCAAATTGAATAAACTGATTATGGAAAATATGGATAATGAAGGATTGAATATTGAATTCCTTTGTCAGAATATGGGAGTTAGCAGGGCTTCTTTATATAATCGTTTAAAATCATTAACTTCTATGGGAGCTAATGAGTATGTGAATAAGTTACGTATTGAAAAGTCGATGGAATTGTTGCGTAATACAGAGATGAGTATTACTGAAATAGCGGAGCGTATGGGCTTTTCTTCCAGTCGATATTTTAGTACTGCGTTTAAAAAATATACAGGGATTACTCCAACTCAATTTAAGGAATCTGCTGGAAAATCTGATAATTAGATGAGGCCTGAGCCGAGCTTGTTTGTTTTCTGAATAAGCTTATTGCTTGTTTTAATTATTGTAATCTCCTGATTTTATTAGATTATTCCATCTTATTTTTATAACTTTGCACGTCATTATTTAGGAAATTACAAAATACTATTACGATATGAATATTTCTTATAACTGGCTGAAAGAATACGTCGACTTCGACCTTACCCCGGACGAAGTGGCAGCCGCACTGACTTCCATCGGTCTGGAGACTGGGGGAGTGGAAGAAGTTCAAACTATCAAGGGAGGATTGGAAGGCCTGGTAGTAGGCGAAGTACTGACCTGCGAGCCGCATCCCAATTCTGACCACATGCATATTACGACCGTTAACCTGGGACAGGGTGAACCTGTGCAGATTGTCTGTGGCGCTGCCAACGTGGCTGCCGGACAAAAGGTCATCGTAGCTACGCTGGGTACAAAATTGTATGATGGCGACGAATGCTTCACCATCAAGAAGTCAAAGCTCCGTGGCGTAGAATCAAACGGTATGATTTGTGCCGAAGATGAAATCGGCGTGGGCACGAGCCACGAAGGTATCATCGTATTGCCTGCCGATGTAGTTCCGGGTACACTGGCTAAGGATTACTATAATGTAAAGAGCGAATACGTACTCGAGGTGGACATCACTCCGAACCGTGCCGATGCCTGCTCACACTACGGTGTGGCACGCGATCTCTACGCATGGCTCATTCAGAACGGTCATAAAGCTACGCTGAAGCGTCCTTCGGTAGATGCATTCAAGGTAGACAATCATGATATGAACATCGACATCGTGGTGGAAAATACTGAAGCCTGCCCGCGTTATGCTGGAGTAGCCATCAAGGGTGTAACAGTGAAGGAAAGTCCTGAATGGTTACAGAATAAACTTCGCCTTATCGGTGTACGTCCTATTAATAACATCGTCGATATTACCAACTACATCCTGCATGCCTATGGCCAGCCGATGCACTGCTTCGATGCCGACAAGATTAAGGGTGGAAAGATTGTGGTGAAGACTTGTGCTGAAGGAACTCCGTTTGTTACATTGGACGAAGTGGAACGCAAATTGTCTGACAAGGACCTGATGATTTGCAACGCGGAAGAACCGATGTGTATCGCCGGTGTGTTCGGAGGTCTGGATTCTGGTACTACCGAAACTACTACCGACGTGTTCCTGGAAAGTGCTTACTTCCATCCTACATGGGTGCGTAAGACTGCCCGCCGCCACGGATTGAGCACCGATTCTTCTTTCCGTTTCGAACGTGGTATCGACCCGAACATCACTATCTATGCCTTGAAGGAAGCCGCTCTGCTGGTGAAAGAATTGGCTGGGGGTGAAATTGCTTCTGATATCAAAGACAACTATCCGAATCCGATTGCCGATTTCGCGGTAGAACTTTCATATAATTATGTAAACTCACTGATTGGAAAGGAAATTCCGGCAGAAACGGTGAAGAGCATCGTAACCAGCCTGGAAATGAAAATTGTGGAAGAAACGGCCGAAGGTCTTTCTTTGCAGATTCCTCCTTACCGTGTAGATGTGCAGCGTCCGTGCGACGTGGTAGAAGATATTCTTCGTATCTACGGATATAACAATGTGGAAATTCCTACTACCCTGAAATCAAGCCTGAGCGTGAAGGGAGAAGTGGACAAATCGGTGAAACTCCAGAATCTGGTAGGCGAACAGCTGGTGGGTTGCGGATTCAATGAAATCCTGAACAACTCTTTGACAGCGGCCGCTTATTACGACGGACTGGAAACTTACAAGCCGGAAAATCTGGTGCGCTTGATGAACCCGTTGAGCAACGACCTGAACGTGATGCGTGCTACCTTGCTCTTTGGTGGTCTGGAAAGCATCCAGCACAATGCTAACCGTAAGAATGCCGACTTGAAGTTCTTCGAATTCGGTAACTGCTATCACTTCCATGCCGAGAAGAAGAATCCGGAAAAAGTGTTGTCAGGCTATTCAGAAGAGTTGCACATGGGCTTGTGGATTACCGGAAAGCGTGTAAGCAACTCATGGGCTCATGCCGACGAAAACGCTTCGGTTTACGAACTGAAGGCTTATGTGCTGAACATATTCCGTCGTCTGGGCGTGAACTTCGGCTCACTGGTGTTCGGTAACCTTTCAGACGACATCTACTCAGTAGCTATCTCCGTACACACCCGTGGTGGTAAATTGCTGGCTACCTTTGGTGTGGTTTGCAAGAAGATTCAGAAAGCGTTCGACATCGACAATGAAGTGTATTATGCCGACCTGAACTGGAAAGAACTGATGAAGGCCATCAAGGGCAATACGGTAAGCTACAAGGAAATCTCCAAGTTCCCGGCTGTAAAACGTGACCTGGCATTGCTGATTGACAAGAAGATACAATTTGCCGAAATCGAAAAGATTGCTTACGAAACCGACAAGAAGTTGCTCAAGTCTGTAGAATTGTTCGACGTGTACGAAGGAAAGAACTTGGAAGCTGGCAAGAAGAGCTATGCTGTAAGCTTCATGCTTCAGGATGAAAACGCCACACTGAACGACAAGCAGATTGACAAGTTCATGCAGAAGCTGATTGGTAACTTGCAGAACAAACTGGGAGCTGTGCTTCGATAATAAGTAAATTCATTAAAAAATAAATTTAAAATATCATCCAATGGGAAGAGCATTTGAATATAGAAAAGCTACGAAGCTGAAAAGATGGGGTCACATGGCAAAGACCTTTACACGTCTGGGTAAACAAATTGCAATTGCGGTAAAGGCCGGCGGTCCGGAACCGGAAAACAACCCGACTCTGCGTTCGGTAATTGCTACTTGTAAGCGTGAAAACATGCCGAAGGATAACATCGAACGTGCCATCAAGAACGCAATGGGTAAAGACCAGAGCGATTACAAAGGTATGACTTATGAAGGATACGGTCCTCACGGAATCGCCGTATTCGTAGATACACTGACTGATAATACTACTCGTACCGTAGCCGATGTACGTTCTGTATTCAACAAGTTCGGAGGTAACTTGGGTACTACAGGTTCACTGGCCTTCTTGTTCGATCACAAGTGTGTGTTCACTTTTAAGAAGAAAGAAGGTATCGATATGGAAGAACTGATTCTGGATCTGATTGACTACAACGTAGAAGACGAATTTGATGAAGATCCGGAAGAAGGAACTATCACTATCTACGGTGATCCGAAGAGCTATGCGGCTATCCAGAAACATCTGGAAGAATGCGGCTTCGAAGATGTCGGTGGTGATTTCACTTACATCCCGAACGACCTGAAAGACGTGACTCCGGAACAGCGTGAAACTATCGACAAGATGGTGGAACGTCTGGAAGAGTTCGATGACGTACAGACCGTATATACAAACATGAAACCGGAAGAAGACGCTGAATAAGTTTTTTTTGAAAGATAATGACGGAACGGAGTATCCGGCCGGAATAAACCGGCAAGCGGTGCTCCGTTCTCTTTTTATGTCTAACCCGAATAGAATGTGATGGCGATGAAATATAGTTATCGTACGATGGGGACATGTAGTTCTCAGATTGATTTTGAGGTAGAGAATGGCGTACTGAAAGATGTGCGTTTCATGGGAGGTTGTAACGGAAATTTGAAAGGTATTTCAGCCTTGGTAGAAGGCATGAAGGTGGATGAGGTGATTGATCGTCTGGAAGGTATCCGTTGTGGTGGTAAACCGACTTCTTGTCCTGACCAGCTTTGCAAGGCTTTGCGGGAAGCTATGGATTAACCAATAAAAAGTGGACTAAACAGCCTTACGGGGCTGTTTTTTCAACGGTTTTGAAATTGTTTGCAACAGTATTGAAAGAAGTGTCTTTCAATGGCAGACTATCTTTGCGGGGAAAAGAATAGTATATGCCATGAAAAATAATTTGCAAAAGATTTTTGTAATCGTATGGGGGCTCTGTCTGAGTGTGATGAGTGTTTCCGGACACTCGGAGCAAAAGTGTATCCATGAAAATGTGCGGACAGTGCCTTACCCTCAGGAGAAAACTCCTTTATATATTAACCCTTCTGCTTTATTTGTTCCATATTCTTTAAAGGGGGAAGATAAGCTTCAGTTTACACTTTCTTCGGATGAAAATTTTCCGGCGCATTCCACTTTTCTTTCTTCTCCTAAACCCTGGTGTATGTATAATCCGCACCGTACACTTTCACCGGGTGTGTGGTTCTGGAAATATCGTCGGGTGAGTAGAGACGGTGTGTGTGCTAAGTGGAGTAAAGTATATCGTTTTGTGGTAGGTGAGGATGTTCCTCGTTTTGTGACTCCACCTTTTCAGACTTTTCTTTCAAATATTCCAGAATTGGGAAACCGGATTTATTGTTACTTGTCGGATAGTCTAGCTTCGGCAAGAAAGAATGTGTATGCGCATCCTGAATTTAATGATATGATAGCCCAGGCACGTATGGGACTGGCATTTAATCTGTCAACGGATACCGATCCTTATGGAAAGGTGAGTGAGATGGCAGAATTGAGTGTCAGACTGCACACGGCTTATCTGCTTTTGCAACGTCCTGTATATGCGAAGAAAATGGTACAATACGTGCGCTGGCTCTTGAAGGCACGTTTGGATGAAAAACGACTTGAAAACGACTTCTTTGCCGGTGACTTAGCTTTTCTATTGGCAAATACTTATGAGACTTGTTATACGTTTTTTACACCGAAAGAACGGGATGAGATACAACGCCTGGTGATGCAGGTGTTTCGTGTGTATCGTTCCCGTTTGTTCGGGCATGAAGAGAATCATGTGTTTGACAACCATTTCTGGCAGTTCCCGGTACGGAAATTCATGCAAGCCGCTTTGGTATTTTATGACAGGGAGCCGCTGGCTATGGAATATTTGGAATATCTGTATGAGGTCTGGACAAGCAAGGCACCGGCCTCCGGTTTCAACAGAGATGGAAACTGGCACAATGGAACCAGCTATTTTAGTGCCAATGCGGTGACTCTGTATTACATGGCTTCCCTGTGTTCTTATCTGACAAAGACCGATTTTATGAGTCATCCTTGGTACCAGAATGCGGGGCAGGGATTGGTGTATAGCTGGCCTCCACGCTCCATGTCTGCCGGATTTGGCGATGGGCATGAAAAGACCAACGACCAGCCTTTGCGCATACGGAGTGGATTTGCCGATTTCCTGGCCCGCGAAAAACAGGATGCTTATGCGGCATGGTATTCTTCCATTAATCAGAAATATGAAACTGATTACGAGTTCCGTCTTTATCGTATGGTGAGTGGGAAGTTCCGTCCGGCATCTTCTTCTTTGCCGGCAAATGCCCCTAAAGCCGTTTGGTTTCAGGATACCGGTGAAGTGATAGCCATAGACTCTTTGGCCGATTGTACTCGCGGCATGTATCTGAGTTTCCGTTCCAGTCCGTTTGGTTCTGGAAGTCACACTCATTCTAACCAGAACGCCTTTAACTTGCATTATAACGGAGTACCGGTTTATCGTTCGAGCGGTTATTACTTGAACTTTAGTGATAGGCATAATATCTTGTCTTATCGGCATACCCGTGCCCATAATACGCTGCTTGTGGATGGTATCGGACAGGGATTTACCACAAAAGCCTATGGAAACGTGACACGGATGCTTCACGGAGAACATATTACTTATTGTCTGGGGGATGCTTCTCATGCTTATGGTGGGGTAAGTGAATATCCTATGTGGCAGAAAAATTTTGAGGCTGCAGGATTGGAACAGACTCCGGAATATGGCTTTGGAAAAACTCCTCTGACCAAATATCTCCGTCATATTCTGGTTTTACGTCCAGGAATTGTGGTAATCTACGATGAAATGGAAGCCAGTCGGAAAGTTCGGTGGGAGTGGCTCCTTCATAGTCCGGTTCGCTTTCAGATAGATGCTTCTTCGAATACCCTGGTGACTCCTCATCCGGAAGGAGGGTTTGTATCCACGGCCCGCTTGTTTGCTACGGAAGCTTGTGAAATATCCCAATGTAATGAGTTTCAGGCTGCTCCTAATCCTGATTTAGCCATTCGGGGAGAAACACTGGAAAATTACTGGCATTTAACGGCTTCTTTTAGTCCCCGTAAAGCCAATCGTCTGCTGACGGTAATCACCTTAGATGAAGAAAGTGGCAAAAGTCATGTCGTTTCCGGAGGAAAAGATGGAAAGCTGACGGTAGATGGCTGGCGTATATCTGCAGAACTGGATGTCCGAGAATCCGCTGCATTGACGGTGGAAAACGCCTCAACCGGGGTCGTGTTTAGCTACGGTGACAAGGATTGCCTCATCGAAGGAGATACTTATCATCGTAAAGCGAAGGGTACCACGGTGTTGTATGACAGAATCAATGGGGTATGGAAGTGTGAAGAAGTGGCAGACCGTCCGGCATTGCCGACTACTTGTGCTGAAGAATAATAATTTAGAATAGATACATAATATCATGAGAACAACGACATTTTTATCATTTGTATTGGCGGGTGTGGTTTTTACTTCGTGTCAACCTTCTACGAAGAGAGAGGCTTGGATAGAAAAAGCACTCGATGTAGCCTCTTACCAGCTGAATCTGACAGCAGAAGAAATGAAAGATTCTGTCAAAATGCCCCGCTCTTTATGGACAGGTTATACAGTCGATTTTCTGGAAGAACAGCTGGAACGCGAATCTGCTACCTTTGCCGATTCCTTATGGCCTAATCCGGCAAAAGAAAAGCTGGGAACGCTTCGTAGTTGTGACATATATGACTGGACAAGCGGTTTCTTTCCCGGCAGCCTTTGGTATGCCTATGAACTTACTGGGAATGAACGCTTGAAGGAAGAAGCCATCCGTTATACCAACCGGCTTTATCCCATCCGTAATTATAGAGACAATCATGACATCGGTTTTATGATGAATTGCAGCTACGGGAATGCCTTACGGCTGGCTCCTAATGATTCTATCATACCTGTCCTGACAGAAACTGCCGATAACTTGTGTACGCGTTTCAATGTGCAGATAGGCTGCATCCGGTCTTGGGATTTCGGGACATGGAATTATCCGGTTATCATTGACAACATGATGAATCTCGACTTGCTTTTCCATGCCAGCAGGTTGACCGGCGATTCACGTTATCGGCAGATAGCCATACAGCATGCCCGTACGACCATGAAACATCATTTCCGTCCGGATTACACTTCATATCATCTGGTAAGTTACAAGGCTGACGGTACAGTTGAGAAACGGCAGACGCACCAAGGAAAGAACGATGAATCGGCCTGGGCCAGAGGACAGGGATGGGCCGTGTATGGCTATACTTCCTGTTTTCGGGAAACGGGAGATACTTTATTCCTGCAAGAAGCAATCCATGTGGCAGACATGATTAGAAAACGCAATACGGCACCCGACCTGATTTGTTATTGGGACTTTGATGCTCCGGTAAAGGCGGATACACCCCGCGATGCTTCTGCTGCCGCCGTGATAGCTTCGGCTTTTCTGGAGCTTAGCACGTTTGTGCCCGATGGTACGGCTTACTTTAATTATGCTGAAACAATACTGAAGAATTTGTCCGGCCCTGACTATCTGGCTGAGAAAGGAGAAAACGGCGGCTTTATCCTGATGCACTCTGTAGGTTCACTTCCGCATGGTTCTGAAATAGACACTCCGTTGAATTATGCGGACTATTATTATCTGGAGGCTTTGAAACGCTATCTGGACTTGAAAAAATGAACCCTTTTGAAAGAAGATAAGACGGATTTAAAACCGACATTGGGGTAAACAGCCTATTTTTGCAGTGATGATAATGACTGAAATTTAAATATTATGAGAAATATAAGAATCGTTGTTAGTTTTCTTTTGCTTTGCCTGGGGCAGGTGATGGCTTTTGCACAAACCTTGACCATTACCGGAAAGGTGGTGGATGAAGAAGGACTGGAAGTGATAGGAGCCAATATCCGCGTGAAAGGCAATGCGACTGTGGGTACGATTACCAGTATCGATGGTACATATTCCATTCGTGCAGGAGCAAAGGACGTGTTGCAATTCTCTTACATCGGCATGGCTTCGCAGGACATTCCGATTAAAGGAAGAACTAAAATTGATGTACAGTTAAAGCAGGATAACAAAGTGCTGGATGAGGTGGTCGTAATCGGATATGGCACCTCCAAGCGGAGTGATTTGACCGGATCGGTTGTTTCGGTAAAAAGTGATGACTTGATGAAAAATCCGGTATCGGATGTCACGCAGGCTTTAGCGGGACGTGTGGCTGGAGTGCAGGTTACCCAGTCCGAAGGAGGTCCCGGTGCCGGCATCTCTATCCGTGTGCGTGGAGGTATGTCCATCACCCAGAGCAACGAACCGCTTTATGTGATTGACGGTTTTCCGAGCGAAGACGGACTTGCCGACCTCGACCCTGGTGAAATTGAATCCATTGACATCTTGAAAGATGCTTCTGCTACCGCCATCTACGGTGCGCGGGGAGCGAACGGTGTGGTGGTGGTCACCACCAAAGGAGGAAAGGAAAAGAAAGACACCAAACTGACGGTCAGTTTTGATGCGTATGTCGGAGTGGCGAGAATTGCCAGACAGCTTCCTGTGCTTTCTTCCGAAGAGTTCGCCATACTTGACTATGAACGTAATTATTTCAGTACAAATTCGGTAGCCAACTCAAGCTATATCTATAGTAACGAGGGATTACAACGCTTTCAGAACACTTACGGAGCGTTCCGTGAAATCCACGATAATTATGCTCATCGGGGCATTGACTGGCAGGACATAGTGTTGGGACGTACTACCACAAGCCAGAACTATCGCGTGAATGTGTCGGGAGGCGGGCGTGAGTTGAATTACAACCTGAACTATGCTTACTACAAGGAGTTAGGTGCCATGATGTATAGTGGTACGAACAAGCACAATATTTCGTTGAGCTTTTCTCAGCGTGGTGACAAGCGGCTTTCCGTAAACGGACGTATCACTTTTTCACAGACAAAAGTGAACGGTTCGGGTACGTCTGACGGAAACACTCGTTTCAACCGCATGGAAGGTATCCTGCAATATCCTCCTATTGCCGGAATCACTGCTACGGAAGAGGAACTGTTGGAAGGTGAGAATCCACTTTACGAAGATGACGCTTCGAATACTATGCAGAATCCGCTGATAGAAGCAGAACAGACCCTGGACAATCGTACTACACGCGTGTTTCAGGCAAATGGTGGCGTCACATTCCGTTTCAATAAACGTTGGTTCTTGCGCAGTACATTGGGCTCACGCTACCAGACTATCCGTCGCGATCAGTTCTATGGTGAGCTTACCTCCTATGCCAAACGTTCCAGTATCAATGGTTCCGTGCAGTATTCAGAGAGTGGAAGTTTCCAAAGTTCGAATGTGCTGAACTATGAATACAAGTCGAAGACGCATCGTTTGAATCTTATGTTTGGTCAAGAATGGGTATCGCGCTGGTCGCAGTGGGTAAGGTCGAGAGTGACAAATCTGCCGAACAATGACATCGCATTGGATGACATGAGTCTGGGTACGCCAAGTCAGGTTACTTCTAACGTGAACTTCGATGACAAGCTTTTATCTTTTTTCTCTCGTGCCAACTGGAACTTCAAGGAGCGTTTCTTGTTGACTGCGACTATCCGTGCCGACGGTTCATCCAAGTTTGCGAGAAACCATAAATGGGGATTTTTCCCTTCTATATCGGGAGCATGGCGATTGAGTGAAGAAGAGTTTGTCAAGAAGCTGAATGTGTTCTCCGACTTGAAGTTGCGGGCAGGATATGGCTTGGCGGGCAATAACCGTGTGGCCAGTTATTCGTCTTTGGATTTGTTGCAATCTGCCACTTATCCTAGTGGAGAGAGTGTCTCCGCAGGATATGCCCCTCGTGGCATACCGAGTGTGGAATTGCAATGGGAGTCGAACAAGACCTTGAATGTAGGTGTGGACATGGGTTTTCTTGGACAACGGATTACTATCTCTCCGGAATTCTATCTGAACAAGAGTTCGCATTTGTTGCTGAACTCCAAGGTACCGACATCTTCAGGATATTCCACGATGCTCCGTAACATTGGAAAGACGCGTAACATCGGTTTTGACCTGAGCATTTCATCGGTAAACATACAGTCGAAGGATTTTAGTTGGTCTACCGATTTGAATCTGTCCTTCAACAGAAACCGTATTGAGGCATTGTCCGGTGAAGACTATTTTCTGGAAGAGGCCGCATTCGGCTATAATCAGAACACCCATAAGATTGCGGTAGGTGAACCTCTCGGGCAGTTCTATGGGTTCAAAACCTTAGGACTTTATCAGGTGGAAGATTTTACTTATGATGCTGCAACCGGTACCTATACATTGAAGGATGGTGTGCCGGGACGTGCCGACTCGAACGTGCTTCCAGGCTCGTGGAAGTTTGCCGATACGGATGGAAACGGAATTGTGGACGATAACGACCGTACCGTGATAGGAAACGCGAATCCGGACTTTTATGGAGGTATCACTAATAATTTTTCCTATAAAGGTTTCGACCTGAGTGTGTTCTTTGCTTTCAGTTATGGTGCCGAGGTGCTGAACGCTACCAAATTGAGCAATACAAAGACCGGAAACCAGAATAAGAATGTATTGGAACTGGCCAGCAGTTCCAACCGTTGGATGACTGTCGATGCGGACGGAAATGCCATTACGGATCCGGAAACGTTGCAGGCTGTCAATGCGGGAAAGACTGTGGCTTTTATTTCCGATCAGGAACAGGGAGATTATTTCGTTCATTCATGGGCGGTGGAAGATGCTTCCTATCTCCGTTTGAGTAATCTTACCTTGGGATACACGTTCCCAAGGATATGGGCGCAGAAAATGAACCTCAGCAAGCTGAGACTTTATTTTACGGGAAGCAATCTTTTCGTGTGGACTCCTTATACAGGTTTCGATCCGGAAGTGTCTACCAAGGGAAGTAATCTGACTCCGGGAGTGGATTTTGGGGCTTATCCGCGTAACCGTTCTTTTGTATTCGGAGTAAACCTAACCTTTTAAAAAACGATATTATGAAATATTTGAAGAATATGTTGATGATAGTGGCAGGATGTCTGGTGTTTGCTTCCTGCGAAGATATGCTGACCGAGAATCCGGGGTCTTATTATGATAAAGATAAGTTTTTCTCAGACCCTGACAACGTGGAGATGGGGATTCTGGGCATATACAATATGTTGCCTACATTGTACGGATCGAACGAAATGTCTTTCTTTGCCTCCGATGATTCGTTTTATTCCCAGCCTGGTGCGGCGGATAGTGGACGGCGTGATATTTCTGCATATACGATGACCACTTCCAATAAGGCCGTAGAGGATGTGTGGACCGGGACTTATCGGGGCTTGGAACGTGCGAACTATATGATTCAAGGCATTGAGAACATGGACGGATATGCGCGTAATGAGGACTTGCAGGCTTTGGTGGCCGAAGCAAAGTTTTTGCGCGCCCTGTTTTCTTTCAATCTGGTTGTTTATTGGGGTGACGTTCCATACAAAACGACTCCTACGGGTACATACGGAGAGGCTTACTTGCCGCGTACGGACAGGGAAAAGATTTATGACCAGATTATTCAAGACTTGACCGATGCGGAAGAAGGAATGGCATGGGCCACTGCTTCCAGTTCTCCGGAACGTGCTACCCAGGGTTCTGCACGTGCCTTGAAGATGCGTGTGCTTCTTCAGCGTGCCGGATACAGCCTGCGTATGGACGGAACGTTGAAGCGTCCGGAAGATGCCGTGCGTCGGGATTATTTCAATTCTGTAATTGAAGAATGGGAGGCTTTTGAAGCGAACGGTTATCACGGTTTCTTTGATACGCAGGTGGATGGTGCCGATGGCTTTGAAGGATTGTTCCGTTCGTTCTCCGCAGGAGTGCTGAATTCAAAGGAAAGTTTGTTTGAAGTGGCTTTCTATACGCCTGACGGAAGTACGGGTGCACGTGGAAACTGGGGAACTTATAATGGACCGTATGTAGACGCTCCCAACATCAATACTAACGAAACAGGCAAGTTTATGGGACGTGCCCAGGCCTTTTTCAGGGTGCTTCCGGAATGGAGAAGTTTCTTTGAAGAAAACGATGAGCGCCGGGATGTGATGATAGTTACGTATCGGTACACATGGGATTCGGAAGTGTATAACCATGTGAAGACAGATATTTCTCGTGATGTTCGTAGCTGGTATCCGGGGAAGTGGCGTCGGGAATGGATGCCTTTGGGATATAAAGACCCTAATAATACTGATGTGAACTATTGTATGTTGCGTTATGCTGATGTCGTGCTGATGGCGGCTGAAGCCTATAATGAAACGGGAGAGACTCCGAAAGCATGGGAACTGCTGAACAGAGTGCGCGAACGTGCCAAAGCGACCCGGATTACTTCTGCCAATTATAATGAACTGATGAAATCACCGAAAGTTTATAATCTGGATTTTATAGATGATTCAGACGAACAGGGACGTTTTCGCACCGCACTCTACTGGGAGCGTGGCTTTGAACTGGCTTTTGAGGGACAGCGTAAGTATGACCTCATTCGTTGGGGAATATTGGGAGAGGCTTTGAAAATGATGGGTGACAATACGGGAGCAAATACGGCAGGAAGTACGAAGGCTTTCCTTGCCGGCGACAATTTCCGGAGCGGACAGCACGAACTCTTCCCGATTCCTCTGGATGAGATGCAGGCAAATCCGCAGCTTGAGAATATGAACAATCCTAATTATTAAATGATATGAGACCGAATTTGAAATCTGTCTTGTGCTGTGGCGCACTGACGCCGTTGGCACTGGCGGCTCAGGAGCGTCCGAACATCATCTATATTATGACCGACCAGCAATCGGCCAATGCCATGAGCTGTACGGGGAATGTCGACGTGCGCACACCGAACATGGATCGTCTGGCAGCCCATGGGGTAAGGTTTGAAAATGCGTACTGTTCTCTTCCGCTGAGTGGTCCTTCACGTGCCTCCATGTTTACAGGTTATATGCCGGGTGAGGTAGGACTGAGGGCCAACGGCACTCCGCTTCCCGATTCGTTACGGACAGAGACTTTGGGGAACGTAATGAATGAAGGTGGATATACTTGCGCATATGGAGGAAAGTGGCACGTACATACCAATTCGCTTCCTTCAGAGCATGCGTTCGGTTTCGAACGTCTGCATGAGCACAATGATTACGGATTGGCAGAGGCTTGTGTGAAATTCCTTCAAAGGAAGCATGAAAAACCCTTCTTCCTGGTAGCTTCGTTCGATAATCCGCATAACATCTGCGAGTATGCGCGGAAGCAGCCGCTTCCTTTTGCCGTAGTGGAGGAGCCGGAGAGCATAGAGGACTGTCCGAATTTACCGGAAAATTTCTTTGTCTCTCCTTATGATGCAGATGCCGTGGCTTACGAGAAGTCATTGAAATATCGTCTTCATCCTACCCGAAGCTACACGCCTGATGATTGGAGACGTTATCGGAACGCTTATTTCCGTCTTGTGGAGGCTGTGGATGCGGAAATCGGAAAGATTGTAGACGAGATAGACCGTCAGAACCTGTGGAAGAACACGGTCGTCATCTTTACGAGCGATCACGGAGACGGGCAGGGTGCACACCAGTGGAATCAGAAGTCGGTTCTTTACGAAGAGGTGGTTAACGTACCCTTTATCGTTTGTCTGCCTGAAGGGAAGAATGCGGGAAAGGTACTTCCCCAGTTGGTGAATAACGGAGTGGATTTGATGCCGAGCGTATGCGACTGGGCAGGTATTGAGGTTCCTTCCGGAAGACAGGGGATAAGTATCCGCCCGATAGCGGAAAAAGGGGATACGTCTGTTGAGGGGCAGCCGTACGTGGTTGCTGAAACCGATTTCAGCGAAACGGGAGGAGGAACCATGGGATGGATGGTACGGAGCGGAAACTACAAATACGTGCTTTATAACATGGGGCTTTACCGGGAACAGCTTTTTGACATGACTTCCGACCGTGGCGAGATGCGCAACCTTGCCGTGGAAAAGAAATACAGACCGGTGCTGGAACAACATCGTCGGATGCTGGAGGAATGGATGAAGAAGCATCCGGTGAAAGGAAAGGTGCCTTATTTGAGATATATTCCAAATGGTAATAATTGAATAAAAAATCAATATCATGAAAAGGAAATACATTATGGCCGGTGTGGTGCTTTCTCTCTCTCTTTCTCTTTGGGGAGGGACGGCATTTGCAAATTCCTCAACTTCTGTCGGGGAACCGGAAAACGGAACAGAGGTATGGCAAGTGCCTCATAAGCCGAAAGGAACGAAAACCCGTTTGGGAATTCAGCCCAAAACAGAGCGTCCTGCTGAGAAGAAAGCGGAAAAGCCGAAGCCGAAGGCGAAGAATCCGGTAGAGAAGGTGTCTTCTTCTTCGCGCTATGTGGCCTTGAAGTCGAACCTGATTTATTGGGCGGGAGCCGTCATGAACCTTGGGGCGGAGGTACAGCTTCATGAACACGTCTCCCTGGAACTCCCGTTAAACTGGAGCCTTTGGGACATTGAACGGGAACATGGAGTGCGTCTTGTGCTTTTCCAGCCCGAAGCGCGCTGGTGGATGAAAGGAGTAGGCGAAGGTCACTTTGTGGGAGTGCACGCACATGTGGGTGCATTCAATGTGAAGTGGGAGGACGACCGTTTCCAGACTTCGGGCCGTCCCGTGTTGGGTGCAGGTGTCACTTACGGCTATTCGCTTCCCTTCTCTGAGCATTGGGGAGCGGAATTCCTTATCGGGGCCGGCTATGCGAATATGAAATATAATCAGTATTACAACGTTGAGAACGGTGCGCAGACAGGAAGGAAGAATTACAATTATTGGGGTATCACCCGTCTTGGCGCGTCAATCGTTTATCGTTTCTAAAAAGAAGAATATCATGAAAAAGACTATGACATACAGGAACAGGATTGTCCGCTGGAGCATGGCGGCGCTTCTCCCCGTGCTTGCCGTGGGATGCCTGATGGAAGAACCCGAACTTACCGCCGAGGGAGAACTGGGAGTAGACCCGACTTCGGTCACAGTAGAAGCGGAAATATCGCTCGACCTGAATCTTCCGGATTCAGAAACGGGAGAGGAGAAGATGTATGTGAATGCAGACAATTATCCGGATGCAGTTCACCGCATTACCCTGGCGGCGTATGAGGGGACTAGCTGTGTGGGAAGAACGATTGCTTATGAGAATCTTCCTCTTACAAACCGTTTCCAGACCAGGGTGTCCTTGCCTTTACATGCGCGCAATTACCGTCTGGCGGTGTGGGTGGATTATTATGGAGACTTTGACACGGATGAAATTGCGGAAACAGATTCCTGCTACAATACGTTCGATTTCACAAGTGTCATGCGTCCGTCCGGAAAAGGATATATCGGAAACAACCGTTTTAAGGATGCTTTTTATGCTTGTCAGGAACTGGATTTGACCTCGTATCGCAACGAGTGGGGAGCGAAAGTGCCGGTAAGAATGGAGCTTGCACGTCCCGTAGGGCGGTTTGAACTGGTTGCCACGGATGTGAAGGATTTCCTGGCCGATGAGCAGATTGCTTCCGTTTCAGATACGGAGGGAAGCGGGGCTTTCCGTGTGTATCTTGATTACGACGGAGGGATGCCGATCGGATATGACGTGCTTTCTGACGTGACACGCCATGCGTTTCAAGGGATGTCGTTCAATGCCTCGCTTAGAAAAAAGGCTCTTGAAGAGGCTGGAAACAAGTATTCGCTGGTGTTCGATTATATCTTTATCGACAAGGACGAGACAACTTCCATTCCGGTTACGTTGAGAGTAGTCAATGCGGCTGATACAAATGTGGAGTATGCCCGTTATTCCTTCCGCCTGCAGTGCAAGCGGGGAGTGAACAAAGTTATTGAGGCACCGTTCCTCACCACCGACCCGAATGGAGGTATCGGATTCGACACGGAGTTTGACGACGAGATTAACGTGGATTTGGACGATTGATAATCTTTAAAAGAGATTGCCATGAAAAAGGTTTTTATTTATACGATGCTGGCTTTGGGGGCAGGTCTTTCCTCGTGTACGACGAAAGACCTCAACTGGGAGTCGCCGGACAAAGGCCCTGTGCAGGTGGAGGTGAAGCTCCCCGAAGAGGGTGAACCGACGGACGGCGCTACGGCTCCCTTCCCCGAAACGCCCGAAGGCTACCAGCTGCGCTGCGTGTTGCAGGTGGGGGGAGAGCGTTATGAGGCGGTGGAATCGGAAGCAGTGAACAATAAGTTCTACTTTGCGGATGCGGAAATCCCGGAAGGTGCTACCTTATATGTATGGGCGGACTACATCCCGGCGGATGCGGTGAAAGGTACGGACGGCCGTTACCCCGACTTGTACTACAACACGCAAAGCCTGCCGGCCGTGACGTTTGCCGACGGAGTGATGACCGACGGAAGTCTGTTCAACAACGCCGCATGCGATGCGTTCTACGGGCACAGCACAGCCGGGATGCCGGTTCAGCTGAAACGTCCGTTTGCCAGGGTGACTTTCTCCAATGAGGATGCGATAACCCTTGCCGGAGACATTGAGGTTAGTTATGAAGTTTTCAATAGGTTTGATATAGTGAGTGGAGCAGCATCCGGACGAGGCACAATCAGCTATACCGGTGAGGTGGCCGACCGTGCCAACCGGGTGTGGTTCTCTAATTTCCTTTTTGCAAACCCTGTGGAAGGAAAGGTGGCACTGTCGGATATTTCCATCGAAGGAGACGGGGTGCTGAAGCTTTTCGATACGTCCAAGCTGCTGCTGGCGGCTGGAGATGGTCCGGTGGACGCGCACTTCAATTGGGCAGATGCCAATGCCAGTATCAAGGTGGATGTAGGCTTTGACGACCCGGATGCTCCGAGGGTAGGCGACTATTATTATAGCGACGGCACATGGACGCCCATGCTGAAAAGCAACAAGACGGCTGTCGGGGTGATATTCGCTTTGGCCGATGAAGGCGAAGCCGCTTCGGATGTGGTCGGGAACTATGAAGGAGTGACCTTCACCGGCAATGCAATCCACGGCTGGGTAGTCGGTTTGCAGGAATACGCCTCAAGCCCGCGGTTTGTACAGATTTCCACTGCAACCGGTACGGCCGGAAGCACGATTGAAGGCATAGAAGGTGTGGCTACGCACAATCTTAGTGATGGCACCACATGCACGGATATTATGGGATATGCGAACACGAAGGCATGGAAAGCCAACAAGCTTTCTGAAGGCAAGACTTATCCTGCCTTGGAGGCCTTGGATACGTATCCGCTTTCTGCTCCGGAAGCAGGAACGAGTGGCTGGTACATTCCGTCCTTGAAACAGCTTCTGGTGCTGCGCGACGCTTATAATGCCAAGGGCAGCAAGGTGAAGTCGGCCTTGAAGGCCATGCCCGAGCAGGAGGAAGTGACTTATGTATTGAATGAAGGCACGGGAAATGATGCTTATTATTGGTCGAGCACGGCTCGCGGCAGGGACGACGGCAACCAGGTATGGCTGCTGCGCTTCAGTTCGACAGTGGATTCTTATACGGTATCTACTACAGGAAACTCCGGCCGTCATGTCCGTCCGATACTGACATTCTAATTAATGAAGAATTAAGAATGAAGAATTAGTTTGTGACGCTTAAAAACTTAAGAACTTAAAAATAAAGGCTCGCAGTCGCTTTCTCCTTGGGGGAGGCGGCGGGGCTACAAACAATAAACACCATGGAAAAGATTCTTTTATATTCAACACTGGCTCTGGGCGTGGGACTGTGCTCGTGCAGCCAGGAAGATTTGGGAGAGAACCCGGCTCAGGCAGTGGGACAGCCCGTCACCGTATCGGTGCAGTTGCCGGGTGAAGTGGGTAGCGACGGCTTGTCGCGTGCGCTTCCGACCGTTCCGGAAGGCTGTGTATTGCGCTGCATCCTCTTTGTGTCGGACAATGATGAAAGTACGGAAGATATTCGTCAGGAAGTGATTGCTGAGAATGCGGCTGACAATATCACCTTCTCTTTCACTCCGCCGGCAGATACTTATACCTGCTCGTTCTGGGCGGACTATGTGAAGACTGATGCGAATAGCGACGGCACTTATGACGATTTGTATTACAATACAACAAACCTTCCGAACGTGACGTTCGCGGATAATGCGGACCTCTTTAATAATGAAGCGTGCGATGCCTTTACGGGACACTTTGACCAAACGCAGATTACAAGTGGCACTCCTGTGACGTTGAGCCGTCCGCTGGCGAAAGTGAACTTTGTAGCGAAAGAAGATATTTCCGGCAATGTATCGGTTACTTCCGGCTATACCGTGAGCAACGGAATGAATATCTCTACGGGAGCGGTAAGCTCAATCACTACGGAATTGAGCTGGTCTAATAAGGCAGTAGCGGACGCAGAAGGCAACGTGTGGTTCTTCAACTACCTCTTTGCCGACGGAGAGAACACCAAGCTTCCGGCAAGCATTTCCTATACGCTGGGCGAAACATCAGGCACTATTCTTACGAACGAAATACCTTTGGCTGCCAACACTCCGTATAATCTGAGTTTCTCGACTGCTTCCGGTGAAGTGGTTGCATCTCCGAAGGTAGGCGACTATTTCTTTACCGACGGCACTTGGTCTTCATCGCTTGATGGAAACATAGAAAAGACCGTGGCAGGTGTGGTATTCGCAGTGAAAGGTGACGGTACAAGCAGTGCCATTGAGAGCGATGGAACCACCAACTATTCGAATGTGGACGGAGCTACGGATGTCTTGGCCTGGGTGATTGCGGCTAAGGATGCAGGCAATTTTAGATTCTTGGCTGAGAACCAAACCATTAGTGCTTTGCCGGAGAATCTGGGAACGGAGACAACTGATATTTTCGGTTACAAGAACTCTAATGCATGGCAGACTCAAAATGCGAGCAATTATCTTGCCGTGAACGGTGCGTTGAATTATAAGGTAGGAGAGGAAACTACTCCTATCTCAGGAACGAGCGGATGGTATCTTCCTTCGATGGGACAGATGGAGGCTTTGGTTAAAGTGTATGCCACGAAAGTTGATACAGGAGAAAACCCAACGGAAGGAACAGCTACATGTACGCTTTCTACTGTAGGAACAAGCTTGCAGAATTTGTCTGATAGCAATGACGAAGCTTTGATGAGTAATGCTTTCTATTGGACAAGCACAGGCGGAACTCAGAGTGAATCGCATGGAGCTTATCGTATTGGTTTCCATGATAAGGTAGATGCTGGAAAGCATAATTATTATGGTGCGTCAGCTTTGCGCACAGGGAATAATCTTACTGGATTGCCGGTTCGCTCTGTCCTGACCGTCTTTAAATAAACAAAAACACTAGTGTCCGCTAAAAATCATAAGAGTTCTTTGAAATTATTGAAATTCGATTTGTTAGAAGCAATTTGGGACAGAAAGGATTTGAACTTACTCTGAGTGTCGGGAAAAATGTTTCGGCATGCGCCTCCAAAGGCTTCGGCGTGCGGTCGCACACGCTTCGGCGTTCAAAAAAAGGCTTTGAACCGTTCCGGGGAAATGTAGTTCCGGATGTTCTCAGAACGCCTAGGCGTTTGGGATGAAACGTCTTTGCATTTGACAGCAAACACCGAAGTGTTTTACCTGAAACACCGAAGTGTTTTGATTGAAACGTAAAGGTGTCCTGACTGAAACGCAAAGGTGTTTTTCTGTCCGGCATATGGACAAATTGTCCGGACGAAAATAGCACATCCGGCTCTTTTCCCCCTCACTACAATCCTTATATATAGAGAATTTTTCTTCACTTTACCTTCATCCTTCACTTTTGGTGCAATCACATCTGATTGTCAGCAAGTTACAGTGAAGGAAGGGGAGTGAAGGAATCACCGTCGGGCTGAAATCTCCCCGAATGCACTATCGCCTTTGCCCGACAAATCGAATTTCAAGAATGTCAAAGACCGATATGATTCAAGTGAACCGGATTGATTTAATTTTCAACCATTAAAACAACAATATCATGAAAAAGAGTATTTTATTTCCAATGCTGGCTTTGGGAATGGGACTGTTCTCATGCAGCCAGGAAGATTTGAACGGTGGCGCACAGCAGGCAGGACAACCTGTGACGGTGACAGTGAAACTCCCGGACGATGCCATCGATAAAGTGGCTTCACGTTATATCCCAGAGGCTTCGGACGGGCAGCACCAGTTGCGCTGTATTCTTCTGGTGACTAACAGCGACAATTCAACCATACGTATAGAGAAGGTGGCAAAGGAGGCAAACGGAGATACTTTCTCCTACACTTTCACTCCTACGGATGCAAACAACTACAAATGCGCATTCTGGGCTGACTTTATCGATGCTAATGCAGCTGTAACTGGAGAAGGGAATGACAAAAAGTACGCCGACCTCTATTATAATACGCAGAACTTGCCTTCCGTATCATACGCTACGGAAGCTTTAAACGACGGTTCTCTTTTCAATAACGACGATTGCGACGCGTATTGCGGAATAATTCCTACTGGCGGTGCTCTGAGCGTGGAGCTGAAACGCCCGTTTGCAAAGGTTAGCTTTGTGGATAAAGGAACTACCGCATCCACAACTACTGAAAAAATTAGCATAAGCGGTTATGGAGTATATGGCGGATTCAACATTGAAACCAATGAGGTGGTTGAAGGTGAGTCGGTAATTTCGGCTACTGATATTGACCCGGTGAAAACAGATAACGTATTCTTCTACAACTATCTTTTCGTAGGAAACAAGAATGCATTGCCTGATGCGGATAAGGAGTTCTCACTGGCAGTGGGCAGCACAACCAAGACCATATCTACTGAGAACATCACTCTGACTTCCAACACGGAGGTGAACGGTAATTTCGACTGGGAAAGTGCTTCAGGAAGCGATAAAATAACCGTTACGGTTGGTTTTAACGGTGATTGGATTGACCCGAACGCTCCAAAAGTAGGTGATTACTATTATAGCGATGGAACGTATTCCTCTACTTTGGATGGCCAGAAGACTGTTATCGGTGTGGTATTTGCCGTACCGGGTGATGGAAGTGCTATTGAGGGCGATGTTATAACCAATTATGATGGCGTGACCTTTACGGATAGTGAGATTCACGGTTGGGTAGTAGGTTTGAAAGATGCTTCTACCTCTGTAAGATGGGTTGCAAGTGCAGACGGTGGAGATCTGGATGGTGAAGGACCTCAAATTGAAGGTATCAATGGGGTTGGTACAGAAGAAACAGACATTAAAGGTTTCGCAAATAGCACTGCATGGGAGGGTAATACATTATCTAATGGCGCGGTTTATGCGGCTTTGAATACATTGGATAGTTATAGCCTTACAGCTCCTTCTAATACAAGCGGATGGTATATTCCTGCCAGAGGACAGTTAAATATTTTGAGTGGTATATATTTACAAATAAATGACAAATTGACTGCTGCAGACGGTGATACGTTTGCAGAGGGAACAAGTGGAAACAATTATCATTGGACGAGTACAGCTGCTGTAGTGAACACTGAAAATCGGGCTGTCTTGATGCTGGTTGGTAGTGGAAAAGGAACTACAGCCAGTATAACGGGAGACCGTAACCGCCGTGTCCGCCCCATCCTGACATTCTAAATCAATAAACTTCTTATAAAAAAGCCGAGCGGTCATACAGCCAAGCATGGCCGCTCGGCTCTTTAAAAAGCAATCGACATGAAAAAACTGTTTTTATATACAGCACTGGTGCTGGGGATGGCATTGGCCTCATGCGGCAAGGAAGAAACCGAGCCGCCCGCTCGGGAAGAACCGAAGGAGGAGGGGGCAGTGACCGTCACGGTGACCATGCCCGAAGGGACGCTGGCCAGTGCCGGTTCGCGCGCCATGCCGTCTGCCTATCCGGGCCACAAGCTCCGCTGCATCCTCATCGTGGAGGAGAACGGAGCGGTGACCATCCGGCAGGAAAAGCTGGCAGACGAGGCGAAGGACGGGAGCTTCTTCTTCGACATCACTCCGGAGAGCGAGGACTTCAAGTGCTCGTTCTGGGCGGACTACATCAAGGAGGATGCCATCGCCACTGACGGACGATACCCTGACCTGTACTACAACACCGAGTCGCTTCCCACGGTGGGCTATAAGCTGACCGGCAGCGAACTCTTCCACAACGACGCCTGCGATGCGTTCAGCCTGTCGCTCCTTCCCGGAGCGACTGCCGGGACGATGACCCGTCCCATGGCGAAGCTGAGCTTCACCGACGAACGCCCCGCCACGGTGGCTGAGGCCGGAAGCATAGCGGTGAGCGGTTATAAGGTGTATACGGATTTTCACATCGTGAACGGGACGGTGGGCGACACGCCCGCGACGCTTTCCTATTCCGGCGCACCGGCTGATGCGGAGAACGGCGTATGGTTCAGCAATTACCTCTTTGTGGGCAACAAGAACCGCCTGCCGGGCAACTTCACCCTGGCCGTGGACGGGACTTCGCACGAGGTGGCGACGGACAACGTGACGCTGACTGCCAACCGCCCTATCACTGCCTCGCTCAACTGGCAACGTGCGAACGGCATCATCACGGTGGACGTGAACTTCACCGACCCCGACCTTCCGGAAGTGGGCATGTTCCTGCAAAAGGACGGCACTTTCTCGCGCACCTATTCGGCGGAGAACTCCATCGGCATCGTGTTCGCTTCGGGTGCGAAGGGCAATGACGTGCCGTCGAACTACGGTTCGCAGTGGGCGGCCGGATATAAGATTGTGGGCTATGCCATGGGGCTGACGAGCGTGAGCGACGGAGGGCGTGTGCATATAGGACTCGACAATTCACTTCCTTCCGATATGATATTTGCTGATACGGACGGCTCCTGGGAAGAGGATTATTACGGCGGATATACGGATACGCAGAAGATGCTGGCTACGATAGGGGATTATGCTTCTCCTTTGCTGGGCAAGACTGCCGGTGCTTTCGCCACGTGGACAGCCGGTCACGTTTTGGAGGATGGTTCGGATGTGAGCGGATGGTATATTCCTTCTGCCCGTCAGGTGCTCGACATAATGGGCATGGCGTCCGGTTATGCCGGTGATGAGGAAAGGGCTGCCGTGGAGGTGAATGAGGCCTTGAAGGCTGCGATAGACGCTTCCGGCAACAGACCGTTTGGACGTGCTTCCGGTGCCACTTATGTAATGTCAAGTTCCGTCACGAACGGCGGGCGTTTCAATGTCATCCTGACTGCTACGGAGGGTGGTGAAAGCATTGGTGAGTGTCAGGAGCTGAGAAACAACAGCCAGCAGTATGCCATCCGTCCGGTACTGACCCTCTTCGCAAAAGAGTAATGAGAAAAGTAATACAAATAAACAAGTTTCCATAATTTGAAAGAGTGCCTTCCTTTTTGTCTCTGTAACAAACCGGGAGCACTCTTTTTTATGGTTTCTTTCCAATCTCACGCAATAAGCTTTCTTTCGGGAGGGCGAACGAGTGGGGTTCCTTATAAAATTAAACTTATGAAACAGTTATTTTACACTACTTTGCTGGCCGGCCTGTTGGTGCTTCCTTCCTGTGCGGACGATGCTGTTCCCGCTCCTGAAGAAGCGGAGGGAATTGAGGCTCCCGAAGCATGGCACGACAAGACACGGACCCAGCCTTATCCCAAGCTCTCGAACGAGCTGTACATCAATCCTTCGCCACTCATTGTGCCACAGGCTCTGAAGACAGAAGAAAAAATCCGGTTTGCCCTTTCACAGGACAGCACTTTCTCGGAAGCTTCCACCCAACTGTCGGAAGCCGTGGAGTGGTGCATGTTCAATCCGCACCGCGTGCTTGAAGCGGGACACTGGTATTGGCGTTATCGCAATGTGTCGGCCGACGGGACGGAAGGGGAGTGGAGCGCTCCCATCGAGTTTGAGGTGAAGGCGGAAACTCCCGTCTTCGTCACCCCCGATTTCGCCACGTTCCGTACCGGCGTGTCTCAGGCAGGGGCGGATACGCATCCGCGCATCTATTGTTTTCTGAACGATGACCTAGCGGAAGCACGGCAGCGCGTGTCGGCGCATGATGAATATCCGGCACTTGTCTATCAGGCAGACCGTGCCTTGACCATGGTGACAGACGAGATGCTTTCCGATGTGACGGAGGGGCACATGGAGGACGTGGCAAGCTACGTGGAACGGATGCTTCAGACCTATCTGCTGACGCAGGACAAGAAATACGCATCGAAGTTGCAGGAGATTATGGAAAGTTTGTGTACGGTAGGCGATGACAAACTGTTCCTTACCAATTTCACCTCCACCGCTATTGCCTACAGTGTGCTGGCACCGTATGACCTGTTTTACAACAGCCTGTCTGCAAGCCAGATAAAGGCAGCACAGAATTTGCTCTGGCGCGTGGCGACCCGTTATTACAGCGAGTATTGCGGTATGCAGGAAAACCACATTTTCGACAATCATTTCTGGCAGCGCAACATGCGTGTCCTTTTCCAGATAGCTTTCTGTCTGTGGGACAAGTCGGGCTATGAGGAGGAAGCGTCGCGTATGCTGGAATACTACTATGAGCTCTGGACGTCACGCGCTCCGGCTTCGGGATTCAATCGCGACGGCGCATGGGCGAACGGGAGCTACTATCTGTCGGCCAATCTTTATACATTATATTATATGCCGATACTGTTGTCGCATGTCAGCGGAACGGACTTTCTCCAACATCCGTGGTATCAGCATGCCGGACAGGCGCTTGCCTATAATTTCCCTCCTTCATCGAAGAGTACCGGTTTCGGGGATTATACCGAGAGATACGATTCTCCTACCCGGCAGTATGCGGCATTTGCCGATTTCCTTGCCCGTGAGATAGGAGACGGGTATGCCGGATGGTATGCCAGCCAGTGTTCCAGTGATGACAATCCGAATAACGATGTGTATGATGACCTGGAACTTCGGCTTTACCGGATTTGCCGAAACAGCAGCCGGTATGATACGGAACTCCCGTCGGATGCGCCGAAGATGAAGTGGTATGAGGACATCGGCGAAGTGGTGATGCACAGCAACCTGGCGGACGGGGCGGAGAACCTTACGCTGGGATTCCGTTCCAGTACGTTCGGTTCGGGAAGCCATACCTTGGCTGACCAGAACAGCTTCAATCTGCTGTACGGAGGGAAGGAAGTGTATTACCATTCGGGCTATTATACGAGTTTCTCCGATGCGCATACACTGACATCGTACCGCCACACCCGGGCACACAACACCATTCTGGTGAACGGTATCGGTCAGGCATTCACCACCGAAGCCTATGGGATGATGCTCCGTGCCGCAGGGGGAAGCCATATAGCGTATGCGCTGGGCGATGCCTCGGAAGCTTACCGTGGCATTTCCGATGACCCGATGTGGGTGAAGAATTTTGAGAATGCGGGCATCGCGCAGACACCGGAGAACGGATTTGGCACTACTCCGCTCACGAAATACCGCCGTCAGGTGCTTATGCTTTATCCGGACATTGTGCTCGTGTATGATGAACTGGAAGCATCGGAACCGGTGCGTTGGGAATGGCTGCTGCACAGCCCCGTGCAGTTCGGTATCGAGGGGCAGACGTTCACTACCCGTCTGGACAATGGGGTGGCAGTGGCACGGATGTTCAGTGACTCCTCGTTCGAAGTGTCGCAGACCAATCAGTTTGCCGTTTCTCCCGGTGAGGGCTATGCGAACCAGTGGCACCTGACAGCTTCCTTTGAAAACATTCCGCAATGCCGCATCCTGACACTGGTGCAGGTGAGAGGCTCGGAAAACGAGGTGCTTCCGGTGGTCCGTAACGGAAACCGCATCACGTGCGGTGACTGGGCTATCGAGGTGAATCTTGACCCGTCGTCTGCTGAAAGGCTTCAGGTGACAAGCAGTTCGTCGACTGCGGTTTACAGTTACGGTTCGGACAACCCGGTGCTGGGAGGAAAGGTTTATGCAAGGCAGTTCCGCAACTCTTCCGTGCTTTATGACAGCATGGACGGGGCATACCGGACGGATGAACAGACAGACCGTAAGCCGGTGGCAAGCAGGAGGGGATGAAAATGAGGAATGTAGAATGAAGAATGAGAAATGAAGAATGTAGAATGTAGAATGTGAGGAATGAAGGTTATATGAAAAATATTCTTTTATTGTGTTTGTGTATGGTGGGGATTGGTTGGACGGCTTGTGCCAACAATCCTCTTCGCACATCTCCTTATCCTTTGGAAGCGAACGATGTGTTCATTAATCCGGCTCCGTTGCTGGTGCCGCCCTCCATGAGGGAAGGCGATTTGCTTCAGTTCAATCTTTCGAAGGACAGACGTTTCAGGGGAAACGATGATATTCTGTCGGAACCTGTTCCCTGGGGCGTGTTCAATCCGCACCGTGTGCTGGATGAGGGCAAGTGGTACTGGCGGTTCCGTTCCGTGGATAAGGACGGGACGGAACACCCGTGGAGCAAGACTTACAGCTTTACCATAAAGCCCGGTACTCCGCAGTTTGCCACTCCTCAGTTCAGCGACTTTCTGGCCGGTATTCCTGAAGAAGGTCCGCGCATCTATTGTTTTCTGCGCGAAGGGCTTGAAGAGGCGCGCAGGACGGTACGTTCGCATCCGGAGTTCAGCAATATGATAGAGGACGGAAGACGTGCACTGGCGATGAGCTTCACCACCGACACCGTCCCCTACAAGCATGTGTTCGAGATGTCGGAGAGTTGTGACATGCTGAATACGGCTTATCAGATGCTTGGCCGGAAAATCTATGCGGACAAGATGGTGCAGAACCTGCGCTGCCTGCTGCCGGAGAATCCGACGGATGAATTTCTTGCCAATGACTTCAATGCGGGTGAGCTTGTGTATGTGCTGGCCTGTACTTACGAGACTTGTGGTGATTTGCTGGCTCCGGCAGAACGCAGGCGGACAGAGGAGCTGATTCTGGAAGTCATTTCCCGGTATTATCACGAGCGGCTGGTGGGGCAGACGGAGAACCGTTTTTTCGATGAGCATATCTGGCAGTTTACTGTCCGCCGCTTTGTGCAAGGATGCCTGGTGACGTACGGCAAATATCCGGAGGCGAAAGAGTATCTGCAATATTTTTATGAGCTATGGACTTCGCGCGCGCCGGCTACGGGATTCAACCGCGACGGGGCATGGCAGAACGGAGCGAACTATTTCAGTGCGAATGCGGTCAGCCTGATGTATCTTCCCAAACTGTTCGGTTATGCGACTGGAACGGACTTTCTTCAGCATCCTTGGTACAGGAACGCGGGGAAAGGGGTGGCCTGCACTTGGCTGCCCGGTTCGCTCAGTTCCGGCTTCGGGGACGGACATGAGAAAATGAATGAGAAACCGCTCCGCATACGGAGTGCTTTCGCCGACTTCCTGGCCCGTGAACTTGGCGACCCGTATGCCGCATGGTATTCGGACAAGAGTCCGCTTTACAGGAACGAATTTGAGACAAGACTTTACAGGATGGCTTGTGGGAAAAAGCGTCCGTCATCGTGTACGCTTCCGCAAGATGCCCCGAAAGCGGTGTGGTTCAAGGACTGCGGAGAGATGGTGGCAAACTCCGATTGGGATAATCCGGAAAAGAATGTCAGTCTGAGTTTCCATTCCAGTCCGTTCGGGTCGGGGAATCATACGCATTCCAACCAGAATGCTTTCAACTTGCATTACGGGGGTGAGGCTGTGTTTCATGCCGCCGGGCATTATATGAACTTCAGTGACCCTCACAACCTTCTTTCGTATCGCAATACCCGGGCGCACAATACGGTGCTGGTGGATGGAATCGGACAGCCTTTCACGCCGGACGCTTACGGATATATCGTCCGCATGTGCAACGGCGACCACTTGTCGTATGCGCTGGGTGATGCATCGGAGGCCTATTGTGGGGTGAGTGACATCAGGCTCTGGAGGGAAGCCTTCGAAAAGTATAGGCTGGAACAGTCTCCGGAAAATGGTTTCGGAAAGAATCCGCTCACGAAATACCGTCGTCACATCTTCCTGCTGTATCCGAATATTGTGGTCATTTATGACGAACTGGAAGCTTCGGAAGCGGCACGTTGGGACTGGCTACTCCATAGTCCGGTGAAGTTTGAGATAGACGAAGCGTCCGCAGCCTTTTCCACGGATGCCCGGTCGGGGAAATTCCGTTCGTTTACCCGTCTGTTCAGCGGTGCGGACGTTCATTTTGCCCAGACGGACCGGTATGCGGCGCCTCCCAACGAATATGCCGGGCAACGAGGAGAAGATTTCACTCCGTCATGGACGCTTACGGCAAGTCTGACGCCGGTAAGGAAAGCGCGTGTGCTGGCGGTTATCCAGATTGAGGCGGACGGCATGAAGGCGGTGGACGTGAAGCGTGTGGGAAACCGTTTCAAGTTTGGCAGCTGGACGCTGGAAGCCGAACTTGACGGAAACCGCCGTCCGGCTCTGTATATTGAGAATAAAGACAAACGTGTGACGTTCTTCTACGGAAAGCGGAATGTAGTGCTTGATGGAATAGTCCGTCGCTTCCAGTCGGACGATGCCTCTGTGTTGTCTGATACGGAGAACGGATGCCGGAAAATATATGAGATGATGGATTGCAAGGTGGAACGGATGGGAGAATGGAAATAAATGTGAGGATTTATAGTCAGGGATGCGTCACAGATTCTTAAAAATATAGTTAAATTTACCTCGACACGTACGTGACGAGGTATTTTTGCAAGCATGAAACTGACTATAACTGAATTTTCTTTACAGATTTATTGGTTTATTACTAAAAAAAGTTCACATTACCTCTTCATTATTTGGCTTTGAAACTAAATGCAAGTGATTCGTCTTTCAGCCCTTTGGGGAGGGTAACGATAACCTTTCCTTTCTTGTAAGTATATTTGTTGTAATCAGGTAGGTTTTATTTGACTATCAACAGATTGGATAAAACTCGCACGAGAACGGGCAATGGATAAGAAAAAGCCGGACTGTTCCGAACCGCCATATTTCTCATGCTTTCAAATAACTCTTTATCTCACCTGCAAAGATAACATTTCTTTCTGAAAAGGCCATATAAACGGCTGCAATCTTACGGAATAAAAACATATCGGGAAAAACAAGCATACCGTAGCCGAGTCCCCATAACCACAGGCAAAGGTAATTCGTGTTCTTCCCGTACAAGCAAGGCCAAGCCCTTCGGGTTCGTGGAAAAAATCATCCTCGCCCCGGAGGGCTTGCGGTATTTTTTCCCGAAGCCTTGCATGTACGGAACACGACCTTTTTAAGCCTGTAGTTATGGGAACTCCGGCCCCAGAAGCCGGACTAACAAAAAATCAAATGTTATGTTACAGGCAACAAAGAACAAGTACACGGTGGAAACACTCAAACCACTGAACATTCTGTACGATCATGAACACCGGCTGACACAGCAGGACGTGGATATGGCCAACGGTTATGTGGAACTGATAGAAAGGACACGCTCTGAAAAGATTCCACAGGTCGGTGACAGACTCATCTATGTGGACAGATACGGGAAATATTACGGCAACGCCCTCATCGAGAAACGCAAAAATACGGACGGACTGATTTCCATCTGTGAAATCCCCTATATCCCTTTCATATGGGAAGAGTATGACGGTATCGGTTTAAGTGTCAGCGGAGGATCCTTCCACCATATTGACCCCCTCCAGTTGAAGTTCGTCAGATGGACGGAAGGGATATTCCAAGACTGGGGCAACTGCGGTGCGTGCGCCAACGGTGCCGTCGCATTCACGGCAAAAGTGCCGTTATGGTCCTATTCCGAACCTGACCCTCTCTACGGCGATTTCACCACTGAGACATGGAGACAGTATTATCTGACAAAAAACACGGGTCCGGACGCACGTAACCTGTACCAAGGCTTCGACAAGGCTTTCAGGACCGAAGAGGACTTCCTACAGTTCCTGAAGGACTATGAAGGGACCGTGTTCAAGGGCAACCAGGAAAACCATATCGTTCTCTGGTGTTTCCGTCATGAGAACCGGTTCCTGCCGCAGCACGAGTGGGACAAAATAGATGTCCAGGCCGTGGAACGGCGTCTCAACTTTTATCCCGAACAGGTCAAGCTGGTCAAGGACATGGACAGCCACATCACCTACTGTTACCGTATCAAACCCGAAATTGACAATCTCTAAAACAATACAGTTATGCAGACAACAGCAACAAGAACAGCAGGCAGCCACACTGACCTGCTCACAGGTATCCTGAACGTGCAAGTAAGGAACGAGGACAAGATTACAGAACAGGACAGGCAGTATTGCCAGCTCCAGCAGGACCAGCTCTACAAGACGCTTGACCGTATCGACCGTTGGTATGCCATCTTCAAGGAAGAAGCGGAACGGTACCGGGAAATCAAGAGCTTCAAGTATGAGGATAACGGTAAGGTCTCCATACGGAATTTCTATTTCAACAACAGCGGGGAGGATGACTATACCCACAACGAATTCAAACCGTTTGACCTCATCAACGAGCTTGCGGACAACAACTGCAATGCCAACGCGAATTTCGCGAATCGCATCATTTCCTATTTCAACAGGACCTACAATGTAGACGTACCCATTCCTGTAATCGACGAGAAGGCCATGCGCATGGGATTCCGTCCGGTCTACCAGACTTACGTGGACATGGTCATTGAACACCTCGGCGGAAAAAGTTTCCGTGAGACCGCAGAGGAAGAACTGCTGGCCCGTTTCCTGAAAACGGTACAGCCTTCCCGCTGGAGCAAGGTGAAGCCCGAACTGAAAAAGGACAAGATAACTTTCCCTGACATCGTGTCCTGGGACAGCATCCATCTGGAATACCACCGGGAATATGAGTTCTCGTATGACTGCGGAAGGAAAGTGGACATTTTCTGCGAAGGTATCGCATACGGGGCAGATGACGTGATAAACGGTTCAAGCGGTATGGTCATCGGCCTTGACAGACGCGATGTGGATATAACCGAATGGTACAACCTCACCCTGAGCAACGCAGAACAGATCAAGTTCTACAAGAACGGACGCATCGACGTACGCTTCAAGGACAGCCAGGCCGCAGAGAACTGCTACAGAAGGCTGCGGCTGGATGAAATCACACTCAGAGAAGAGTGATTCATGAAATACTTATTCAGACACCCCGTAAGACATCCTTGCGGGGTGTCTTCGTTTCCAACCATTAAAAAAGAAAAGACATGTATGCCATCATACCCCAACAGATTCCCCAGGACAGGCGTGCCGAGATCAACGAGAAAATCCTTTTCGCCATAGACTCCGGCAAGGACCTCGTTCCGAAGGAAAGCATCTACAACTGCTACACGGGAATCGGAGGACTGCACAACCTCAGGCAGTCGGATTTCACCAGCTACCATGAATACGCCGAGGCCAAGAAGGAATTCGAGATGGGACAGTTCTTCACCCCGCACGACATATGCCGGAGCATGGTGGAGACCCTTTCTCCGACATCGGCGGAAATGGTACTTGACATGTGCTGCGGCATGGGCAACTTCTTCAACCATCTGCCCAACCTGCACAATGCCTACGGATTCGACATTGACGGCAAGGCGGTGGCCGTTGCCAGATACCTCTACCCGGAAGCTCATATCGAGAAATGCGACATACAGCTGTACAATCCCGAACAGCGTTTCGACATCATTGTCGGAAATCCGCCCTTCAACCTGAAATTTGATTACAGGCTGTCGCAGGAATTCTACATGGACAAGGCCTATGACGTGCTCAACCCTGCCGGAATCCTGATGGTCATCGTCCCTCTCTCCTTCATGCAGAACGAGTTCTGGGAAAAGACACGCGTGGCGAAAATCAACTCGAATTTCTCCTTCATCGGCCAGACCAGGCTGGAACATTCAGCCTTCTCTACGGTGGGCGTGCAGAATTTCGCAACAAAAATCATGGTATTCCTCCGCCGTTCCCTCCATATTGAAATGCAGCCCTACAACGCGGAAGAGTTTGTCAGCATGGATGAGCTGAAGAAACGCATAGCCGAAGTGCGGAAAATGAAACACCGGCTGCGCCTCCAGCTGATGCGGGAGTGCAACCATATAGACAAAGAAGAGCTGGAACAGTTCGAGTACAGGCTCGCCAAATACATGTACGAGCTGAAAGCCCATGCCGTGCTGAACAGGCATGTCGAAAAGGCGGAGGCGCTGGTGTCCAAATTCCGCAACCAGAAACCGCCGGAAAATGCCACCCGGGAACAGATAAAGGAATGGGAACGCAAGAAGCTGACCACCGGCAAGGTTCTCGGCATCATCCGCAGGTACATCACCTCGCAGAACGTGGTGCCGCGCAAGGAAGTGGCATTGGTGAAGACATCCTACGGCTTCAAGCTGAAGCAATATGCCCCGCGTCTGCTTGACAAGGTCACGCACAAGGCCGCAGGCATCAACGACCTCATACTCGGAAGGGCCGAACTCCCGATGCCGGAAAACGTCACAGAAAAGAACATGCGGCAGATCCGTGCCGCCAGTAAACTGATACGGCGCAAACAGAGGCAATACGAGACCCAGAATCTCCAGTTTGCGGAAATGCGGGAAGATGCCGGCCTGAAGGAATACCTGGACCGCACCACATTCATCAACAAGGACGGTGAAGTCTGCGAATTCACGGACTTGCAGAAACACGACCTGAACCTCGTGTTGCAGAAACGCTACGCCCTGCTGAACTGGCAGCAGGGTTCAGGCAAGACCGCCGCCGTCTATCACAGGGCGAAATACCTGCTCAAGTTCAGAAAGGCAAAGAACGTCATCATACTTGCCCCGGCCATCGCCACCAACATGACCTGGATACCGTTCCTTACCATAAACAAGGAACGCTTCCGTACAATACAGACCGCCGGCGACCTCAACAACATACCGGAAGGGACATTCCTTGTCGTCTCCACCTCCATGCTCCGGAAACTGAAAAGAGGACTGATGCGTTTCGTGAAACGCACTTCCGGCAAGCTGTGCCTTGTCTTCGACGAGTCGGACGAAATCACCAATCCCACATCGCAGCGTACAAGAAACATCCTGTGCATATTCAGGAGGCTCAGGTACAAGATCCTCGACACGGGAACAACCACCCGCAACAACATCGCGGAACTGTACAGCCAGTTCGAACTACTCTACAACAACTCCGTAAACATGATATGCTGGAGCCCGCAGGTCTACCACGAAAACAGGGACCACGAGATAGAGGAAGAGAACAACCCGGATTACGGAACACCGTTCCCCGCCTTCAGGGGGCATGTCCTTTTCCGTGCCTGCCACTGTCCGGGGAAAGCCACTGTATTCGGCATCGAGAAACAGAACCAGGACGTGTACAACAAGGACGAACTCTCCGAACTTATCGGCAAAACGGTCATCACCCGTAAATTCAGGGACTTCGCAGGAGAGAAATACCGGATACGGACACATACCGTCCGTCCCTCGGAAGGAGAACACGAGGTATACCGTGTCATCATCGAGGAATTCTGCCGCATCTGTGAGCTGTACTACAACAGCACGGGAGACACGAAAAAGGATGCAGGACTGAGACTCATGAGGCAGATCAAGCTGCTTATCAAAGCCTGTTCGGTACCTCACCTGATAGAGGGATACTACGGTGACAGTTATCCTTCCAAGACCCGCTATATTGAAAGGCTCATAAGGACAATACCGGGTAAGGTTGCCATCGGATGTACCACATTGGCGGCCTTCGACCTCTACGAGAGCTATATCCGGGAACATTTTCCCGACAGACCTGTATTTGTGGTCAAGGGAGATGTAGCCTTCAAGAAACGGCAGAGCATCGTGACCGAATTCGACTCCACCATCAACGGCATCCTGATATGCACACAGCAGAGCCTGAGCAGCTCCGTGAACATACCTACCTGCAACGACGTGATACTGGAATCCCTGCAGTGGAACATCCCCCGTATGGAACAGTTCTACTTCCGTTTCATCCGTCTCGATTCCAAAGAAATGAAGGATGTCCACTACGTCACCTACGAAGATTCGGTCGAACAGAACCTGATGGCACTGGTACTGACCAAGGAGCGTCTGAACGAATTCATCAAGACCGGTGAGGTCAAAGAACAGTCAGAAATCTTCGAGGAGTTCGACATCACAATGTCTGTCATCGACAGCCTGCTCATCCGCACGCAGGACAGTGAAGGCAAAATACACATCAGCTGGGGAAGCCAGCGCATAACAGAATAAATATGAACCGTATGAAGAAGGCCGGGAGTTCCATTCCCACCGACAAAGGTAAGCCGCGTCCCCATCGGCTGAGCAAGGTCAGGCCGCAGGCGGTTTTCAGGAAAATCATCCTCGCGGAGCTGCGGTATTTTCCCGAAAAACCCTGCACAGCCGGGACACGGCACCTTGTCGAGGTCGGTGGAATGGAATCCCCGGCATCCACATACATAAAAGGCAAGTAATATGGATCTGAACAATGCAGAGATTGCCGTGACCACACAGCATCTCATTGACATAAAGGATTACAGGGACTACTGGCTGCACCTGTCCGACTACAGCGACATGGGCGAGTTCCTGAGTGCCTGTTCCGACCTGTTTCCCGGGGAAAAGGAACCGGAATACCGGTATCCGAAATGGGAAAACATTCCGGACACACTGATCAGCCGTGAATGGCTCTGTCCCAATTTCTTCGAGATCAGGGATGCCCTTGAAAGGCTCGAAGAGGAAGAAACGGAGTTTTTCATAAGCTGGAGCAGAAGTTACGGATATGACATCACCACGGATGACCCGCACATGATGGTATCACACTACCATGACCTGTACGGGGATACCGTCACGGAAACGGAAGAAGACGCGGACACGGGAGAAGATGCCCTGATATACACGGGCGTATCAAGCTACTACTGCGACATGCTTCCATTCCGTTACGAAATATTTGATGACAATTATGACTAAAAGACAAAAGATATGGAAATCAACTTCAAAGGACCTGTAATGCCTATCGACCCATACTCGCAGCTGGCATTCGTGGAAATACTGAACATACTACTGACGGCGGGACACATCGTGGACGTGAACCGCTTCCTCATAAGCAGGAATGTCAATCCGCAGTTCGGCTCACTGTCAGGCTATTTCAGATGGTCGTTCGCCGAAGACCATTTTACCCTCTGGCAACGCACGGACTACAATTCAACGCTATGTTTTAACCACAGGATACTCGATCTGCCTTTCGGTGTCCTGGCAGCAAAAGACAGCGGGAAAGACAAGGAAACGGCAAACTGAAAATGAAACGATATGGAAACTACGGTAAAAATACCCAACCGGGAAATCGCGCTCGCGGCATTTGACAGGCTCCGCCGGGAAAAAAGGAAGGATGCCGCACTGAGGCTGGCCGGGTGTATGCTCAGAGGGACATACATATCCCTCGGCATCGGTGATACCGACTGGGAAATAGACACCGCACTGCACAAATGCGGCGGTGAGCCTAAAACCGGATACGGTCATATGGCACATTTCCACTTCGACGGCGAGACGGAAATGGAAACAGAGAAATATGAAAGGCTCAAGGAAGAGAACGAATGACAAGGGAGCGGCCGAAAGGTCGCTCTTCTCATTTATAAACGACATGTACGGGAAACAGAATCCTGCCGTACACAGGTAACAGAAATGGAAGAACAGGAAAGACTGACAATGGAATTCGTGAAATCGCTCATGGACAAGTCCTACACGCTGGTATGGGTGGACTACAACGACAATCTCGACAACTGCCGTGACACCATCCAGAAGTGTCTGGAAGAAAGGAGCTGTGAAAGTCTGTGGGAGAAAGTGGACGAATGGTACGGTGACGCCGAATGGGAAGCTGTCCGTGAAATCGTCTCAAAGCTGAAGGATGAATGTATCCGTTTCCATGATTTCGGGGAAGAGGAAGTGGACAAGTTCTTTCAAGAACACGAAGACGAAATCAGGGAAGAAATCTATGACAGAAACGACTCTGACACGCTGAAAGAACTTCTCAAAAACACGGATGACATCCCCGTGCGTGTCGAGATGCTGTCAAACTACGACTGCATCAATTCCAACTGGCTGGAATCGCAGGAAGGATACCGGTACAAGGAATCCTATTTCGGGGATATGATAGACGTGCTGAACCTCAATCCAGCCAAAGTGAAGAAAATGCTGGTGGAGAAAGGCTACACGGTATATGGCCGGTTCCCCGACAAAAAATACAGGGACGGCAAGGAACAGGTATCCTATGAACAGTTCTACCATGAACTCATCAACTCCTGCTGCGGTGCCAACCTGCTGACCTATATCGGCAAGGTAAGCCTGCAGGAACTTTATGATGCCGGATTCTCGCTTGGAGAAGTCATTATTCCCAAAGGCAACTGCTGCGGCATCTTCAGCTCCATGTACGGCGGTGGAAGTCTCCTGGAAATGGAACTCCTGAAAGATGTCAGACTGAAACTGGAAGTCAGGGACTATCACGGATTCCGCTTCCGTCTTGACAGCGAGAACTCAAAATATGAATGCTCCATCAAGCATGTGTACGGGGTATGCGATTCCTTCTTCGGAGAAAAGATAGGTCTTGTCGCTTCATAAATCAAGTATGGTCACTTAAAGATATCAAATCATGGAAAAGAAATATGCAATCATCCTATTCAAGGGAAAAGAATACCTGTGCGGACACGAAGACGGCTGCCATTACGATGTGTCCTGCCCGGTGAGGACATTCACTGAAGGAGAAGACGACTTCAAAATTCAGGAATCCGGGAAAAACCGGTCTGAAAGGACATTCCGGTACCATGGAAAGGAATTCAGGCTTGTCACCGGCTTCTACCCGAACGGATGGCCGGTTCTGAGTCTGGAATCACCGGACAACGGGGAACTATACACGGTGCTTACCGTCAATCTGGAAGACTCCCCGGCATTCGGGATTCCCGACCAGGCATTCATTGACATAAACAACAATCCGGAAGCGATGGAATTCCTCATAAGGAACAGCCTTGCCGAAGATACGGGATACAGACGCAAAAGCGGATGGGTGGAATACCCGATGGCAAGGCTGAACCTGGCTGAACTGTACCGGTTGTCACCGGAATCGTTCGAGAACAAGGAATAAGAATCAACAACAGAAATCATTAACCAAATCATAGGAGTTATGGCAAAATACGATGTAAGAGTAAGGTACGCCTTCGAGGGTACCTACAAGGTCGTTGCGGAAGACCGCGACGAGGCGGAAAGAATTGTAACGGAAGACTGCGGCCTGATACTGGGCGGCAACATCCACACTACCCGCGATGATGACGAGGTGACAGACTGGAGATTCAGCTCTCACCCCGACATGCAGATCCTTTCTTTCAGGGAACGGGTTGGCAAAGGCAAGGTCAGATACACATCCATGTGTTTCAGCGACAGGATTGAAGAACTGCGGAAGGACATAATCGAGGCCATCAGACAACTGCTCGATGCGCATGGCATGAAAGAAATCTCATTCAGTGACAGCAATGACGATCCGGTATGGGTCATCTGGTTCGGGAAAAACGGCGATCCGTATGAATGCCGGGTAACGAAACTTAAAGTTACGGAGGATAGTATGACAGTAATCGCATTGGAGAAGGAAAGCGGGGACGAAGTGGCCTGCTACACTCCCTACGACCTTGGAGCCAGCAACATTGATTGGCTCAATCAAATGTACGAAGCAGTAAGGCTTCAACTTGAAAATATAAACGGAAACTCTTGAAATAAAAGACGATATGGCAACAAAAATCAACATGGACAGGCATATTCGGGAAGGATGGACTGTCGGAGCGTTCATCAGGGAGCTGGCCCCGCAGGTGGAAATGATCATGAGCGGGCAAAGCTGGAGGGAACCTTTCAGAAACAAACAGGAACTGGCGGACTGGTGCAGGGACAACCAGCCCTATTACAAGAAAAGGATACCTGAAGTGAACAGCTATTTTGCAAGAATGTATAACCTCAAATAAGAACAACATTATGAAATATCAAGCGGAAAATGCAGTCTCCAGCTTCTTCTACTATATGTGGAATGCCTGGTGCGAGGAAGAGTGCAGGACAGTATTCAAGGAAATGCACCCACATTTCTGGGAAAAATGGTCTCTGATGACGGACAAGGGAATATTCGGAGCCGCCGAACGGTTCTATGCGGAACTGACGGACCGTTACAGGGAAAAGCTGGTGGAACGGGCCGTCAGCCTGTATGACGGCAAAGCCAGACGCAAACACCCGGACGATTCCGAAATCAAGGTGTGCAATGATTGCGGTTCAACGGAGATTGAAATCCAGGCATGGGTGGATGTAAACACGAATGAATACCACAGTGACGTGGACGATGACATCTGGTGTTCCCGGTGTGAGGACAATGTGGAGACCTGCTCCAAACAATCCTTTCTGGAAAAGATGCAGGAATGGTGGAAATCCAACAGCACCGATAACCTTGAATACCTGGCCGGATTCAAGACATCCGATTTCCCTTCAGCCAATTCCGGACAGACATTCGTCGAGGCCGCCGACGAATGGTGGAACGGCAAAAACTATGACGAGAAGAGGAACATATACCTGACAAACAATTAAAGACAACGGCTATGGCACGGAACATCATTGACCTGATCTGCAACTCATGCAGTTGCGGCAAGGAAGAGGCACAGGAATACCTGGACGACGAGATAAGAAACCTGCAGGAACTTCAGGAAGACAACGACCTGAGAAGCGAAGACTTCGAAATCGCGTGCAGCAACCTCGGACTCGACCAGGACTGGCAGATATATTTCATCAACCGTCTTGCGGGACTTTAATATCTACACTATGACTTATTTTCAGAACATACACTCACTGGCGGAGCTGAAAAAAGAATACCGCCGTCTGGCAATGCTTCACCACCCGGACAAGGGTGGTGACACTGCCCTCATGCAGCAGGTGAATACCGAATTCGGAAAGCTGTTCGAGGTCTGGAAAGACAAGCCTTGCGTTTCCACAACCCCGACAGGCTACGAACACGACTTTCAGGATGCCACCGCAAAGGAATACACCGAATACGTGTACAATGAATACCGCTGGAAAGGGCGCAACTACAACGGGCAGTCCGCGCCGGAAATCACGGAACTGGTCAGGGCATGGCTCAAGGAGACCTATCCGAGATACACCTTCTCGGTCCGCAGGGACGGATACAACTCAATCCTTATCCGGCTGATGAAAGCGGACTTCGAGGCTTTCACCAGAGAATCCGGCAAGGTACAGGGAGACATCAACCACTACAACATCCAGGCATCGGACAGTCTGACCGACCGGGCCAAGGAGGTGATGACAAATGTCAGGGACTTTGTCATGTCGTACAACTTTGATGAAAGCGACCCCATGACAGACTATTTCCACACCAACTTCTACCTAACGCTCGGAATTGGCAGCTACAGACAGCCGTACCGGATGGAACTGCCGAAGATTACGGGAAAAGACAGTCCTGAAGTGTTCCGCCATCCCGAAGGACCTGCACACAAGGCTATGCGCCAGGCACTGGGCAAGGCCCGGTTCGGCTTCATCGAGAGCCGGAGACATATCGGGGAAATGATACTCGGGGAAGACTTTTACGGCTCACAGGGCGAACATTATTTCTGGCCCAAGGAGTATTCAAGCGCGAAGACGGCACAGAAACGCATCGGAAAACTGGAGGCAGCCGGAATGCGCTGCGAACTGACTGGCTGCAACAGCGGATACATACGTCTGCTCGGATATACTCCGGAGATGGAAAGCAGTCTGGAACGGGAAAGGCAGGAATATGCCACGGCATACCGGAAGTGGGTGTCAGAACACGGCATATCCCCAAATACGGGAACAGTACACCAGAACATTTCAAATCCAATCAGACAGATACAATTATGACAAACAGGGAAATCATCAGAGAACTGAAACGCCGCGGCTACAGCCGGGTAGACATTGATACGGACAGTAGAGCCGCAAAGACTTTCTACACCTACCGTGGCGGGCTTCATATCAACGGTACGGGAAACCTGTCATTCCATATCGTACCGCCACAGGACAGTCTCGGACTGGGACGGTTTGCAATATGCGCCACCCGTAACGGGGAAAGCTCACAGCTGGGGACAGACGATGCCCCGTTCTTTTTCGGACGGCTGCTTGCCTTCCTCAAAGGTGAGAGAAAAGAGAAAGAGATAATAGATGAAATTGTATTATAAGATAAAGGTTTCTGTTTTATAAATGAAACAGAAACCTTTATCTTACCACAAGAACTTTTTAACATTTTTCAAATCATGTGCCTTTATAAAAGAGGCTATGTGAATCAAATCATTTTCTTCATGATATGATATTATCCAAGGCTTATTTTTTCCAATTTGCTTAACAATCTCGCTCATGTAAGGCCAATCAATTTCATAAAACGAATGACCATAAACGATAACCCGTTCTATATTAGACAGACCTTTGAAAAAATCCTGATTTACATTTATAATATATTCACAATCCTTTACTAACTCATTCATCCATGCAATTATTTTACTCCACGTATCTTGAACAAAAGGATATTGCCCTTCATCATTATATACCTCATCCGTATCTCTTGGATTATCATGACCAATAATATAATTTTTCTCAGAAAGACGAGAACCATGGATGTGTAAAATGTTTGATTGTGAAATCCCATATATTTTTTCTAAAGTTTCTGTATAGTTGAATGTCAGAAATTTACTACATGATGGTAAATCACGGATTTTATCTCCTACAGTTATATCAATACTATCCACCCAATCGGTAAAAGCCTCAATAAATTCATCCAATACAGGTCTAAATATCCAATCAGGAGAATCTTCTATTGCAGCAATTGAACGTGTAGGATGATCATAATCAAACTCTTCATTCGGTTTGCAAAATTCAAGAATACTATCTTCATCATATTCGCCAAGAGCTTTTTCAATGTCCCCCCATACATCCCGTTTATTACTAAAAAAAATGTCCATAAGGTTGATTAACTGATGTCTTTTATTCAATATCAGCCATTGCTTAAAATTATAATAACTTGATTTGATACCACTGGCGAGATCAAACCCATTACCTATAACAAAAAGTGTATTCTGATCAACTCGTTCTAATTCAGGGAATAAACTATGCATATATAAAATACTTGTATCGTTTTTTTGCTAAAAATCAATTTTTAATAAACTCAATGATATAACATACATTATAGTTTTCTATTCAGTACCATCGCTAAGGGATAGATAAACTGGTTATAGACCTTGAGCTTCTTCAGATTCAGCACATACCCTGCATAGGGATTGGTACAATCCGAATAGAAAAACACGTCGGTAAAACCCGCATGTTCCTTTATGATTTCACCTTCCAGGGGAATCTCGTCCACATCAAACTCTTCCAGAGGCAGTTCCTCCAGGCGGGCATGTTCCCCATTGCCCAACACATTGAGGTTACGGTTGAACAGCACATATCCCCACTTACTGTAATCCACACGCATACCATACGGACGCTCCACAAGGAAAGCATCCGCAGCTTTCTTTATATAATCTTCCATGATTTTTCAAATTAGGATTTGCAAAAATACACCATTCCTTTGTCAAAGACGAACAAATCAATGGGTTTCTCACCGATATGCCTGCAAGAAAATACAACGACACATAACCTGTATATTTTATTTCCCTCCCTGCAAAGGTAGTCCCGTGTCCAACGTACCCGGACAAGGTCAGGCCCCTATGGGGTTGGCTGAAAGAAAATCATCCTCGCCGATGGCTGCGGTATTTTCTTTCGCCAAACCTTGCGAGTACGGCCACGGGACAGTCAGGCAGGCGAAAAATAAAAAATACCGGCTCCCGGAGCCGGACGTGTTTAACAGATAAAATACAATGAATCATGAAAATCCTGAATGAAGAACATTTCCAGAATGTAAAACGCTATGCCGAATCCATCGGTGACACATCACTCCAGAACTGTCTGGACAGACTGAAAAAATGGGAGGAAAATCCAGACCATCCAAGCGAAATCTCGCTCTACTATGACCATGCCCCGTACTCGTTCGGCTTCACGCAACGCTATCCCGACGGAAGCATCGGCATCGTAGGCGGTCTGCTCTATCACGGAATACCCGACCAATCCTTTGCCGTGACACTTGAACCGTTCCACGGATGGCAGATACATACCTAAAAACAGACAATCATAGTATTAACTTTATAAAATTCAAGATTATGGAAGCAATGGCAGTATTGGAAAAACAACAGCAGTTTGATTTTCAGAACAACGGAATCGAAGTAATGAACTTCGAGACTCTCCAGCGTACCTACAAGGAGAATGACATCTACGGCAAGCCTGTCCAGGGCATCTATCACTACCAGGTCCTGCAGCGTATGATGGACATTTGCGAGAAGTACAACCTCGATTACGAGGTGGAAGAAATCTTTGCGGCACAGAACAGGAACAAGACACAGCCGGGGGTGAGCATTCTCCCTCAGGTGGAACAGACACTTGGTGAAAAAGCAGTGGAAGCCCACATCCTCCGACGAATCTTCGCTACCATCCGGATCAAGGACTGGGAAACGGACGAGCTGACAACTACGCTGGTCGTCGCCTACCATCAGGATGGCATACAGGCAGCCATAGGCCCGTGCGTGAAAGTATGCCATAACCAGTGTATCCTCTCGCCGGAAAGAAGCATCTGCAATTACGGAAAGAACAAGGTGACAACGGAAGGGGTATTCGAGACGGTGGACGGATGGCTGGCCAACTTCGAGGTGAACATGAACGAGGACATCGCAAGGATTCAGCGACTGAAACGCAGAATCGTCTCACTGGAGGAAGTGTATATGTATATAGGGCTACTGACAGCATTGCGTGTCTCCCATGACAGTTCGGACAGGAACCTGTCATCCTCTGTGGAAACCTACCCGCTTAACCAGAGCCAGATTTCCATCTTCACGGAAGAGGTGCTGAAACTGGTCCGCGAAAAGGGACAGGTTACCGCTTGGGACTTGTATAATGTAGCGACTGAGATATATAAGCCGGGCAGAACGGATTTCCCGGCACTGATTCCGCAGAACGGAGCAATGGCGGAACTCCTGCTTTCCCGTCTGCCCTCAGAGGTGGAAATACAGGATGCCGTTCTGGTAGGCTGAACGGCTACAGAATGAAATATTCATATTATTTTTGCATAGAAACAAACCAATGACATATCAACAACCCGGACAGGCGTTCATAACCGACGCCTGTCTTTACTATATAATCTTAACAATATGACTTGGAAAAAAGCAAATATCATCATAGACGGCCGGAAGATGGAAATCCCGGCCCCCGACATCATATCGGCAAGCCGCAGCACGGACATCCCGGCATTCTATGCGGACTGGTTCTTCCATCGGCTCGAAACCGGCTATTCCGTGTGGAACAACCCGTTCAACGGAAAAAAGAGCTATATCTCTTACCGGAATACAAGATTCATAGTGTTCTGGTCGAAAAACCCCAAACCTCTTCTTCCTTATCTGCCGATCCTGAAAGAAAGAGGTATCGGCTGCTATATCCAGTTCACTTTGAATGATTATGAGGAAGACGGACTGGAAACCGGTGTCCCTCCGCTGACAGAACGTATTGAAACATTCAGGACTCTTTCCGATATATTGGGTAAAGAAGCCGTAATATGGCGGTTCGATCCGCTGATACTCACAGACAACATATCCGTGGATACTCTGATTGAAAAGATCGAACGTGTAGGAACGGAGATACACAATTGTACGGAAAAGCTGGTTTTCAGTTTTGCAGACATAGGCTCGTACAAAAAGGTCAAGGCCAACATGACAGACAGCGGAATCCCGTATCATGAATGGAATAAAGAAAAAATGGAGGAACTTGCCGGAAAACTGACGGTACTGAACCGTAACAGAGGATGGAATCTGGAGCTGGCTACCTGCGGCGAAAATCTGGATCTTGGCAAATACAGGATATCCCGTAACCGCTGCATCGACGGTGACCTGATAGCACGTTTGGCATGGAAAGACAAGGAGTTGATGTCCGCATTGGGAGTCACCATACAGAAAATGCCGTCTTCTGCCTTTTACGACATGAATGACCTTCCTTACGGTGCCGTGCTTCTACCTGGGAACAAATACTTCGTCAGCAATCACAAAAAGGATCCGGGACAACGTGCCTCATGCGGATGTATGGCAGCCAAGGATATCGGGGAATACAATACCTGCCCCCATCTCTGCGAATACTGCTATGCAAATTCAAGCAAAAAAACGGCAATCATGAACTGGGAAATGCACCGGCAGAACCCTATGGCGGAAACGATAACCGGAAAGTAGAACAACAGACGAGGAAGAAACTGACAGTCAAAAGACTGAAAGATTCTTCCTCGTTTTCCTTAATTCCGCAACACTATTATAAATATAACTTTTTAAGTACCTGAGCAACAAAAAGTTGCTCAGGATTTTGTCATGTCAGATTTTTCACCTATCTTAGTGTTGCAAATCAAAATATGTATCAAACCCGACAGACATGGCAAAGAAAGCAATAAAATCTGAGAAACTCACTCCTTTTGGAGGAATATTTGCAATGATGGAGCAATTTGACTCCACATTGTCATATGTAATTGACACAACCCTCGGTCTAAGATGCAGGCTGTATGGTTATCAATACAGCGAAATCATCCGTTCTCTCATGAGCATCTACTTCTGTGGCGGCTCATGTATTGAGGATGTCACAACTCATTTGATGCCCCATCTCTCGCTTCATCCGACACTTCGTACCTGCAGCTCTGACACTATCCTCAGAGCGATAAAGGAACTGACGCAGGAGAACATTTCATACACGTCAGATACGGGTAAGAACTACGATTTCAATACGGCTGACACCCTCAATACCTTACTGCTCAATTGTATGTGTGCAGCTGGTCAGCTGAAAGAGGGTGAGATGTATGATGTTGATTTCGACCACCAGTTCATAGAAACAGAGAAATATGATGCAAAGCATACATACAAGAAGTTCCTTGGTTATCGACCAGGTGTGGCGGTTATTGGAGATTTGATTGTCGGCATTGAGAACAGCGACGGCAACACAAACGTCCGTTTCCATCAGAAGGACACGCTGAAGAGATTCTTCGAAAGGTTTGAACAGAACAATCTTGTTATCAATCGTTTCAGAGCTGATTGCGGCTCGTGCTCTGAAGAGATCGTGGAAGAGGTTGCCACCCACTGCAAGACCTTCTATATCCGTGCCAACCGCTGTAGTTCGCTCTACAATGACCTCTTCGCTCTCAGAGGCTGGAAGAGGGGAGAAATCAACGGCATTGAGTTTGAGCTGAATTCCATTCTTGTAGAGAAGTGGAAAGGCAAGACATACCGGCTTGTGATTCAAAGGCGGAAACGGATGGACGGTGAGCTTGACCTCTGGGAAGGAGAATACACATACCGCTGCATCCTGACCAACGACTACGAGCCTTCCGTAAGAGAGATTGTCGAGTTCTATAACCTCCGCGGAGGAAAGGAGCGCATCTTCGATGACATGAACAATGGTTTCGGATGGTCCAGATTGCCCAAATCCTTCATGGCAGAGAACACAGTGTTCCTTCTTCTTACAGCACTTATCCGTAACTTCTACAAGGTCATTATCCAAAGACTTGACGTAAAGAGGTTCGGACCCAATAAAACAAGTCGCATAAAAGCGTTTGTCTTCAGATTTGTCTCTGTACCAGCCAAATGGATCAGAACATCAAGGTGGTATGTGCTGAATATCTATACCTGTAATAATGCTTACGCAGATGTATTCCAGACTGATTTTGGATGACGACTACAACTTATGGGTATGATACTGCGTATTGTCTCAAGTCGCATTGTGGGGTAAGGGGGTATTGTAGGCAGAAGTGGGTATTTCAGCCTCAATTTATCTAATAATTCAGTAATGAGAGAACGTGTACACGTAAATAGGACGATGAAGGACTTAGTTGCGGATTTGAGGCTTATGAAAAGCGTATTGCTTTCTCAATACATGCCGTTCCTCTTCGCTCAGCGACAGGAAATAGGCTTTCCATCCCGGACAGAAATTGATGTGCCATCGCCAAAAACGACCCAACAATGACTTGGGTGAACGGTCGTATCGCCGCCTCAGTGGGCACTGCTGACAGTTATGTTTCTTTTCCAATACTTTATCTATTTATCTTTCGTAAAACTCTCGTGGCAAAAATAAGGATTATTTTCAGTGATCAAGCACACAGTTCATTAAAAAAGAGAGGATTTGCTAAGATTCAGAATAACGACGAGCCATCGACCCCAACGGGAGTCGAACTTCAAGTAACCGCACATGATACAATGTGCGGGTCGAAGTGCCTTCCCAATCCACGACCCCAACGGAGGTCGAACCTTTCTACAGATTATATGGTTCGACCCCGTTGGGGTCGGATGTATAGGAGTCATCTGGCCATCCGCAAGTCTTTGACATTGCGGTTAACGGGGGTGAGACCCTTTTCAGGGTCTGTTTGTTTGCACACCTTCATTCTACATAAACGGCTAAATTCAAATATTAAAAGCGTTTACATATTGCAACGTATTTATCTGTTATGCTCCTATTAAATTGTTCTATATCCTTATACTTTTCAACTAAATCCTTTATCACAGGCGCATTTAAATCGACGTTTAGGGTATATTGAACAAAAGCACGTAGCATCTCATAATTATAATTTACTCAAGTTTCGGATTTAGGTTGAGAGGATAGATTTGGGCATAAAAAAGGCTTTGAGGATTTCCGTATGTCACGGAAATTTAGTAATTTAGAGGTGCCCAAACAACTAATTACAATCACTCAAAGCCATGAGCAAAATTACAAAAATTCCATCGGAGATCCGCAACTTTTTCACGGGAAAACGAATCAATCCCGCATTTTCCAAGTTTATGACCCTCCTTGAGGGGATGAGGATTTCAGACAAAGATCTCGGAGGGAAAAAACGTGAGAACTGTCAGCTTACCAACCTTCAACTTTTCCAGATCATATTGATTCTGCCGTTTATGGCCGTCCCGGGTTTTTCTCATTATGCCGGATCGTCAATCTCGAAACTGTTCGGGGGTAAGAAGGACCTACTCTATTCGTTTATGGCCAAGGACAATATAGACTAGCAACATCATCTGGCACATCGCCTGTCATCTCATCAAGGCCGTGACCATAAGGAAAGACTATCAAAAGAGCCATCTTCCGGCAGTGCTTATTGTGGATGATTCCGACCTGCCGAAGACCGGATTGAGGATGGAGTGTATTGGCAAGATATTCTCGCACGTGTTTCAGCGGTGCATTCTCGGCTACAAGCTGCTGGCCCTGTGCTGGAGCGACGGCCGCTCTCAATTTGTCGTGGACTTCTCGATTCACGGCGAGAGAGGGAAGGTCGATGGCAAGGAACAAGGTCTTACGGCCCGGCAGCGCGAGAGGCGCTACAACCGCAAGCGTGACAGAGACTGCCAGACCGAAAAACGCAAGGAAGAGTATTTCGTATCCAAGCTTGAGCGCCTGAAGAGCATGGTGAAGAGACCATTGGAGGATTGTTCGCCGATATATATGAAGGCGTACACGAGCTCACCGTCGTGGAAAAGATCTGGTCAATCATTATTGATGTAATAGCAATCGTGGCTGAGATTTTTACCATTGACGAGAACGAATTGATGGAGCAAATTATACGGGATAACCGCAGGTTCAAGGCCATGCAACTGATCGCTCAGACTGCATAAAACCTAAATCCGAAACTTGAGTAAAATACATAACTGTAATAATCTACTACTAATCTAAAATAAAGCGATTATAAGCTATCCTTTTTCCTGTGTTTGTTTTAAAGTTTTC
>OGGG01000282.1_pt1 | contig 60808 bp, 46 predicted proteins | sample 1571201 | NCBI WGS metagenome assembly OGGG01 (sample SAMEA2581946, study PRJEB24529) | metagenome | biome: Human gut stool | place: China | collected 2011 | reverse complement strand
AGTTCGGAACCGGCTGCGTGAAGATCACACCGGCACATGACCCGAACGACTTTGAAGTCGGCAAGAGACACAATCTGCCGGAGATCAACATCATGAACGACGATGCGACCATCAACGAACTGGGCGGCAAATACGCAGGCATGGATCGTTATGAGGCAAGAAAAGCCATGGTAGCAGACCTGGATGCACTGGGACTGCTGGTAAAAGTGGTTCCGCATACACACAGCGTCGGTACACATGACCGCTGTAAGACAACCGTTGAACCGATGATCAAACCGCAGTGGTTTGTAAAGATGCAGGAAATGGCAAAACCGGCAGTTGAAGCACTGAAAAACAAGGAACTGAACTTTGTACCGGATCGTTTTGACAAGATTTACCTGCACTGGCTGGAGAACATCCGCGACTGGTGTATTTCCAGACAGCTCTGGTGGGGACACCGTATCCCGGCATATTACTGTGATGAGTGCGGCGAAGTAGTTGTTGCAAAAGAAATGCCGAAGATCTGCCCGAAATGCGGATGCACGCACTTCAAACAGGATGAAGATACGCTGGATACCTGGTTCTCCTCCGCACTTTGGCCGTTCTCCACACTTGGCTGGCCGGAAAAGACCGAAGATTTTGACTATTTCTATCCGACCGATGTGCTGGTAACCGGATATGATATCATTTTCTTCTGGGTGATCCGTATGGTATTTTCTGCGATCGAACAGACCGGAAAAGTGCCGTTCCATCATGTGCTGATCCACGGTCTGGTGCGTGATTCCCAGGGAAGAAAGATGAGTAAATCTTTAGGAAACGGTATCGATCCGCTGGAGATCATCGACCAGTACGGAGCAGATGCGCTGCGTCTGACGCTGATCACCGGAAATGCTCCTGGAAATGACATGCGTTTCTACATGGAGCGTGTCGAGGCAAGCCGCAACTTCGCAAATAAAGTATGGAATGCATCCAGATTTATCATGATGAACCTGGAAAAAGCAGAAGTTCCGGGCGAAATGCCGGAAGATCAACTGACCGCAGCCGATAAATGGATCCTCTCCAAAGTCAATACACTGGCAAAAGAAGTAACCGAAAACATGGATAAATATGAACTTGGTATTGCTGTTCAGAAAGTATATGATTTTATCTGGGAAGAATTCTGTGACTGGTATATCGAGATGGTAAAACCGCGTCTGTACAATGATGAGGATACGACAAAATCCGCGGCACTGTGGACGCTGAAAAACGTTCTGGTAAATGCCCTGAAACTGCTGCATCCGTATATGCCGTTTATTACAGAAGAAATCTTCTGCACGCTGCAGTCCGAGGAAGAATCCATCATGATCTCCAGGTGGCCGGAATTTACCGAAAAATGGCATTTTGCCGAGGATGAAGCAGCCGTTGAGATGATCAAAGAGGCAGTCCGCGCCATCCGAAACGTGCGTACCGGCATGAACGTACCGCCAAGCAAGAAAGCAAAAGTATTTGTTGTATCCGAAAATGAGAATGTGAGAAATACGTTCGAAAACGGAAAAGTATTCTTTGCGACCCTCGGAAGTGCAAGTGAAGTGAATGTTCAGGCAGACCGCAGCGGCATCGACGAAGATGCAGTATCCGCCGTGCTTCCGGAGGCAGTCATCTATATGCCGTTTGCAGAGCTGGTTGACATCGACAAAGAGATCGGGCGGCTGCAAAAAGAAGAACAGCGTCTGACAAAAGAGCTGGCACGTGTCAATGGTATGATGAGCAATGAGCGTTTTATGAGCAAGGCACCGGAGAGCAAGATTGCAGAAGAACGTGCAAAATTAGAAAAATACAGCCAGATGATGGATCAGGTAAAAGAAAGACTGGCTCATCTTCAGGCAAGATAGGATACAGGATGCATCAGGCATTCTTAATGTAAAAAAAGTGGTTCTGTACTGTGTGCGGGACCACTTTGCAGCATCAGGCAAAACAGGACACAGGAAGGGAAATGCTTATGTCGTTGCAGTTGATCTACGGTCCGTCAGGCAGTGGAAAATCTTATACACTTTATAAAAAAATCATAGAGCAGTCCATGCGGGAGCCACAGAGGGAGTTTATTGTGATCGTTCCGGAGCAGTTCACCATGCAGACGCAGCGTGAACTGGTGGAGCTGCATCCGCGAAAAGGAATCCAGAACATCGATGTGCAGAGTTTTCTGCGCCTTGCATGGAGAATTTTTGAAGAAGTCGGAGTGGACAGCCATACGGTTCTGGAAGATACCGGAAAGAATCTGCTTTTACGCCGCGTTGCATCCCGTCAGAAAGAAAATCTTACGGTTCTTGGAAGAAATTTCCGCAAGCCGGGATATATTTCACAGGTAAAATCGGTAATTTCGGAACTGAAACAGTATGATGTTTCGCTCGAAGAACTGGATGCACAGATTGAAAATGGAAAGAAAGATGCATTATATTATAAATTAAAAGATATACGAAACTTGTATGAAGGATTTGAACAGGAGCTGCAGGGCAAATACATCACTTCAGAGGAAATTCTCGAAGAACTCTGCAATGTGGTCAGAAAATCACGGATCTTAAAAGACTGCGTGATCGCACTGGATGGTTTTACCGGCTTTACTCCGATCCAGAAAAAACTGCTCCGGGAACTGATGCAGACGGCAGACAAGATCTATGTGACCATGACACTCGATGCCTGGGAAGATCCGATGAAAAAAGTTTCCATGCATAAACTTTCCTATCTGAGCAAAAAGACCATGCAGGGACTTGCACAGACGGCAAAAGAGAGCGGATGCAGGATGGAAACACCGGAAGTACTGGGAAAAGACGGTTGTGTCCGTTTTCGAGGTACACCGGCACTGGCATTTCTGGAAAGGCATGTATTCCGGCATGGCAGACAGAGCTTTGAAGCCGCATCAGTGGAAGAACTGGAGAGGCAGATTTCTCTGCATGAGGCAAAGGATGCAGCAGCAGAAGCGGAATTTGCGGCACGCACGATCTGGCATCTGGTACGCGATGAGAAGCTACGCTACCGTGAAATAGCCGTGATTACCGGTGATATGGAGTCCTTTGGCGATCATATGAAAAAAGTACTTCAGGAAAAAGACATTCCCTGTTTTATTGACCGGACTCGGAAGATCATTCTCAATCCTATGGTAGAATTTCTGCGGGCAGCACTTCAGATCGCTGCGAAAAGTTTTCGTTATGAAAGTGTATTCCGCTATCTGAGAACGGGGCTTAGTCCGCTTTCAAAAGATGAGGTGGACAGGCTGGAAAATTATGTTCTGGCAAACGGGATCCAAAGCCGCAGACGCTGGGAAGCAGTCTGGTATGAGAAAAAAGAAAATCTGGAGACAGATCCATACGAAGAGCAGAAGAAAACAGAGGCAGAAGCCTGTCAGGAAATGAAAGAAAAAATTCTGCCGTCCCTGCTTGCGTTTGTCGATCAGGTAAAAGAAAAGGATGGGTGCGTAAGACAGAAAACAGAGGCACTGTATCATTTGATGCAGTCCTGTGACATAGAACAGAAAATGCAGGCATACAGGGAACGTTTTGAACAGGAAGAAGCTTATGACCTTGCGCGGGAGTACGAACAGATCTATGGGATTGTGATCGAATTGTTTGACAAACTGGTGGAACTTCTGGGGGATGAGCCGATGAGCCTTAAGGAGTATGCGGAAATCCTGGATGCCGGATTTGAGGAAGCAAAAGTCGGCATGATTCCGCCGACGATGGACTGCGTGCTGGTGGGTGATATCGAAAGAACGCGATTAAAAGATATTAAAGTATTGTTTTTCATGGGACTCAATGACGGCTGGGTGCCGAAAAAAGAAGAAAAGACCAATATTTTATCGGATATGGACAGGGAAGAACTGTCAGAGTATGGAATGGAACTGGCACCGACCGCGCGTGAAAACAGCTATATCCAGAAATTTTATCTTTATCTTAATCTTACAAAGCCTTCGCAAAAACTTTATCTCTCCTATGGAAGGATGGGACTGGATGGCAGGGCACTGCGGCCGTCCTATGTGATCGGAACCATCTGTCGGATGTTTCCGCAGCTCGTAGTTCAGGATGAGGATCTTGCCGAGAATCCCATCCGCGGCATAACTTCGGCAGAAAGCGGTCTTGGTTATCTGACAGAAGGACTGCAAAAAGCGGCAGAGGGGACTTTGGATAAAAGCACGCTGGGACTGCTGGCATGGTATGAGACGCAGGAGGATTACCGGAAAAAAGTAACGGAACTGATCGATGCGGCATTTCTGCATGGAAGTGCACAGGGAATGAGCCAGGGAACAGCAAAACGGCTTTATGGTCAGACGCTGGTCAACAGTGTGAGCCGGCTGGAACAGTTTTCCGCCTGCTCGTATGCACATTTTCTGCGTTACGGTCTTCGGGTATCTCCACGGGAACGGTTTGTATTCCAGCCGGTGGATATGGGAAATATTTTCCATAAGGTACTGGAGCATTATGCAAGGAAAGTAGAGCAGAGCGGCTACGACTGGTTTACGATCCCGCAGGGCGAACAGAAACGGCTGACGCAGGAGACGGTGGAGGAAGTTTCGGAGCAGTACGCATCGGCCCTGCTGCATTCCAGTGCAAGAAATGAGTACATGATAAAGAGGATGAAGCGGATCATGGAGCGTACCATATGGGCACTGACCAGTCAGGTGCGTGCCGGTAAATTTATTCCTTCGAATTTTGAAGTTCCATTCTTAAGCTCCACAGAACTTGAGTCGGTTAATCTGACACTTGCAGAACATGGTCATATGCGTCTGAAAGGAAGGATCGACCGGATCGATACCTGTGAGACGGAAGAAGAAATTTATGTGAAAGTCATTGATTACAAATCGGGAAACAAAGTCTTTGATCTGCAGGATTTTTATTATGGACTGCAGCTCCAGCTTGTGGTGTACTTAAATGCAGCCATGGAACTGGAACAACGGATCCATCCGCATAAAAAGGTTAAACCTGCGGGGATTTTTTATTATAACATGAAAGATCCGCTGCTGGATCAAAAAGAGGATGAAACACCGGAAGAAACCAGCCGGCGGATGTTAAAAGAACTGCGGCCGAACGGTCTGGTAAATGGGGAAGAAGCAATCGTAAAGGCGATGGATCTTAACCTGGAAAAATCTTCGGATGTGATCCCGGTATCCAGAAACAAGGATGGAAGCTACAGCCGTTATTCCTCTGTGGCATCCACGGAGCAGCTTCTGGCACTGTCCGGATATGTCCGGGAAAAAATGAAGCAGATCGGATGCGAGATCCTGGAGGGAAAAGCAAGTCTGGATCCTTATGAGAAGAATGGCAGGACAGCATGTGATTACTGTGATTTCAAAGATATCTGTGGCTTTGACCGGAAGATACCGGGGATAAATTACCGCAGACTCAAAGATTTCAAACCGGAAGAAATCTGGAAAATGATGCAGGAGGATGAGTGATGGCAAATCAGTGGACAGAAGAACAAAAGCAGGTGATCTGGCTTAGAAACCGCAACATTCTGGTCTCTGCGGCAGCCGGTTCCGGAAAAACGGCGGTTCTTGTGGAGCGGATCCTGCAGAAGATTACAGATAAAGAACATCCGGTGGATATTGACCGGCTTCTGATCGTGACGTTTACAAGAGCGGCAGCAGCAGAGATGCGGGAACGTATCGGAACGGAAATCCAGAAACGCCTGATGGAGGATCCGGATAATGAAAATCTGCAGCGGCAGGAAACGCTGCTGTTCCATGCACAGATCACAACGATAGACAGCTTCTGCCAGTCTGTGCTGCGCAGCTATTTCCATCTGATCGATCTGGATCCGGCATTTTCTATTATGGATGAAGGGGAAGCAAAACTCCTTCGGCGCGACACCGCAGAGGAACTTCTGGAGGAGCAGTATGCGCAGGCATCCGGGGAATTCGAGTTGTTTGTGGAAAGCTTTGCATCCGGGAAAAATGATGAAAATCTGATCGGGATGATCTGGCAGGTCTATGAGTTTTCCAGAAGTCATCCGTGGCCGGAAGAATGGCTGGATAAATGTAAAGAGAATTATGAGATAAACAGTGCAGAAGAACTTACAAAGAGTGAGTGGATGAAACAGTTGTGTGTTCAGACTGCGCAGACGCTGGAGGATCTGATGCGGGTGAACGAAAGGGCACAGAAAATCGCACAGTCTCCGCGTGGACCATGGATGTATCTCGACGCACTTTTGCAGGATCAGGAAATCCTGGAAAATCTGGCAAAAAGAACCGATTACGTAAGCTATGCGGAAGCATTTTCAAAGATGGAAAAGTTTGCGGCACTTTCCAGAAAAAAGGATGAAGAAGTATCCGAAGAAAAGAAAGAGCAGGTAAAACTGCTGCGTGACCAGATCAAAAAGGGAATCACGGCACTGAAGGAGCAGTATTTTTATCAGGGACCGCAGGAAATGGTAGAGGAGATACAGAAAAGCCGCGTTCCATCAAAGATGCTGCTTACCCTTGCACAGGAATTTGGCAGACGCTTTGCCGAAAAGAAGCAGGAGCGGAATCTTCTTGATTTTTCGGATCTGGAGCATTTTGCACTGCAGATCCTTGTTCGAAAAGAAGATGGAAAAGAAGTTCCGACGGAAGCGGCACTATCCTTTGCAAATCAGTTTGAAGAGATTATGATCGATGAATATCAGGACAGCAATATGGTGCAGGAACTGATCCTGACCAGCATTTCCAGGTGCAGCATGGGACAGAACAACATGTTCATGGTCGGGGATGTAAAACAGAGCATCTACCGTTTCCGCCTTGCCTGCCCGGAACTGTTTATGGAAAAGTACGATACTTATAGCGAAGAAGCTTCCAAAAGCCAGAAAATCGAGCTGCACAAAAATTTCAGAAGCCGCAAAGAGGTGCTGGAAGATGTAAATTTTGTATTTCGCAAGATTATGCACAGGAATCTTGGAAATGTGGAATACGATGACAATGCAGCACTGTATGCGGGGATCGAATTTCCAAAACTGACCGTCAATGTGGAAAACCAGTATGACAAAGCACCGCAGTCACCGCTTGCAGGCAGTGAGATCCTGCTGCTGGATGCCGACACGCTGACCGATGAGACAGTCCGCGAAGCAGAAGCACGTATGATCGCCGGAAAGATCCGGCAGATCGTGGGACGTGAACTGATCTACGATAAAGAGGAAAAAACATACCGCAGGGCACAGTACCGTGATATTGTCATCCTGCTGCGTTCCATCAGCGGCTGGGCGGAGACATTTTTGTCTGTTCTTGGGGAAATGGGAATTCCGGCTTACACAGGAACAAGAAGCGGATATTTCTCGGCACTGGAAGTGCGCACGATTCTTTCGCTTTTACAGATTATGGACAATCCAAGGCAGGACATTGCTTTTGCGGCAGTCCTGGCATCTCCGGTCGGAGGTTTTACGACGGAACATCTGGCAGAGATAAGAAGTTTATATCGTGACTGCTCTTATTATGAGGCATGCAGGCTGTATGCAAAAGAAGGCAGTGATGGCATACTGGCACAGAAAATGACCGCTTTTCTGGAAATGCTGGAGCGTTTCCGCTCTTATGTGCCTTATACACCGATGCATGAACTGCTCTGGAAGATTTATGAGGAAACGGGGTATCTGCACTATGCATCTGCTATGCCTGCCGGTGGACAGCGCAGGGCAAATCTGGAGATGCTGGTGGAAAAAGCGGCGGCATATGAGAGCACCAGTTACCGTGGCCTGTTTCATTTTGTACGTTATGTGGAAAATCTTCAGAAATACGAAGTGGATTTTGGAGAAGCCAGTACGATCGGGGAAGAAGAGGACACCGTCCGGATCATGAGCATCCACAAAAGCAAGGGACTGGAATTTCCGGTGGTCTTTACGGCGGGACTGGGAAAGCAGTTTAACAGGCAGGATGCAAGAAGTACGATCGCCATTCATCAGAATTATGGTGTAGGCTGTGACTGTGTCGATGCGGTTTTGAGGTTCAAAACTCCGACACTTTTAAAACGCGCCATCCAGCAGATCCTGCTGCAGGAGAGTCTGGGAGAAGAACTGCGGGTTCTTTATGTGGCGATGACACGTGCCAAAGAAAAGCTTTATCTGAGCGGAAGCCTGAAAAAAGCAGAAGATACCCTGAAAAAATGGAGTGGAAAAGCAGGCGATGCAAGTCTGCCGTATCTGGAAGTACGAAATGCAGCCTCTATGCTGGAGTGGATCCTGCGTGCAGTATTGTATGAGGAAGGAAAGCAGCCGGAAATCCCGGTGCAGCTTTATAAGGTAGATGACCTGTATTATGAAAAACAGGAGAGTGAAAACCGGGCAGATGAAATAAAAGAGCAGTTAAAAGCAGCCGGATTTTTAAAAGAGGAGGGAATCCCGGAACTGTGTAAGTGGCTTACACAGGAGACGGCGAAAACCTATCCATTTACCGGCTCTCTGGATATCCAGGGAAAACTTTCGGTTTCCGAGATCAAACGCCACAGCCAGATGGCAGAGGAAAAAGAGCAGGCAGAAGGTGTGATACACCTGCAAAAAGAGCCGGAAATCCAGCCGCTGGTACCGCAGTTCCTGCAAAAGAAAGAAGAAGGCGGAGCTGTGCGGGGAACTGCCATGCATCATCTGATGCAGAGACTGGATTTTACTTCTGCAGATACTGTGAAGAAAGTAGAAGATCAGATTGAAGCACTGATCTGCAGCAGGCAGATGACAGCAGAAGAAAAAAATCTGGTCAGCGTTCCGGCAGTCGTACATTTTTTCCGCACCGACCTTGGAAAACGGGCAGCAGAGGCGGCAAAAAGAGGGCAGCTTTTCCGGGAGAAACAGTTTGTGATCGGTGTTCCTGCATCGCAGATCCGTCCGCAGTGGGATGAAAAAGAAACAGTGCTGGTGCAGGGGATCATCGACCTGTGGTTTTATGAGGGGGATGAGATCGTTCTGGCAGATTATAAGACAGACCGTGTATATCCGGGGCAGGAGGAACTTTTAAAAGCACGTTATCAGGAGCAGCTTGCTTACTATGAAAAGGCACTGATCCAGACAACGGGCTGCAGGGTGAAAGAAAAGCTGATCTACTCTTTTGCCTTGCAGAAAACCCTGTGTCTTTAAACCTTGCAATTTAAAGAACTGCGATATATACTGGAGAAAGATATCAGGATTGCAGAGGCATTCTTGAAGTTTAAAAGATAAAGGAAGGGAATATGTCAGAATTTATAAAAAAAATGTATCGTAATCAGGCAGTCCGCTATATCTTTTTTGGCGGCTGTACCACATTTGTAAATCTGGGAAGCTATGCATTTTTGCGTATGGTATGCAGTGTGGATATGACACTGGCAAATATCATTGCAATCTTTCTTGCTGTTTTATTTGCATATGTGGTAAACAAACAGTTTGTATTTGAAAGCAGGACAAAAGGGGTAGGGCAGCTTTTTGCACAGATGGGCAGTTTTATCGGCATGAGGCTTTCTACCATGTTTATTGAAGTATTTGGCGTGGTATTTTTAAGCTGTCTGTTTGGCATTTCGGAGATTATCTCCAAACTGGCACTGCAGGTGGTTGTCCTGGTGCTGAATTATATTTTCAGTAAGATATTTGTATTTTCAAAAAAAGAAAAAGAGCCTGTAAACCAGGTGAAGCGAAATTGCTGCATTCTGGGATTTGCCATTCCGGCAGTGACGATCGCACTTGCCTTTGCAGTCAATCAGGTTTTTCCATTTGGGGATCATGGTGTGCTGATCATCGATTCACTGCATCAGTATCTTCCGTTTTTTACGGAATTTCATGAAAAACTGGAACAGGGAAGTTCTCTGCGCTATTCATTCGGGGGCGGTCTGGGATTTAACTTCTGGGCGACGTATGCCTATTATCTGGCAAGCCCGCTGAATTTTTTGATCGTCCTGTTTCCGAAACGGAATGTCATGGATGCGATGGCGCTTCTGATCGTGCTGAAGATCGGACTTTGCGGACTGACCTCCGCATGGTATTTCAGTACAAAGAGCAAAGGAAAAACCTATGCACCGCTTGTGTTTTCCCTGATGTTTTCGCTGAGCAGCTTTATCATCGGATATTATTTTAATATCATGTGGCTGGACAGCATCGCCATGCTGCCGCCTGTGATGATGGGGATCGAACGGATCGTGCGCGGCGAGCGGGGAAGCCTGTTCTGTGTATCCCTGTTTTATGGCCTGTACTGCAACTATTATATTGGATTTATGCTGTGCCTGTTTTCCTGCCTGTACTTTGTGGTACTGTGGATCAGTGCGAAGCGGTTTGAGATCAGACGGCTGTTCACATCAGCGGTCAATTTTGGCTGGCATGCACTGTTGGCCGGCGGTATGGCTTCTGTCGTTCTGGTTCCGGCGTATATTGCACTTGGGATCACGGAATCCGCAGAAAACAGTTTTCCAAGTCCGGTCAGGCTGTTTGTGAATAATTTGTCACAGCTTACCAGCCAGTTTGCATTCTGTGAGCCGATCAACATTGCGGATGACCAGATCGGAGTCAATGCATTTTGCGGAACGGTGACGCTGATCCTGGCAGTTCTGTATCTGCTGGATAAAAATATCAAACTGCGGGAGCGGATTGCAAAGACGGCACTGCTTGTATTTTTGTATGCAAGCTTTGATGTCAATGTACTCAATTATATCTGGCATGGATTCCATGTACAGAACGGCCTGCCGAACCGTTTTGCTTTTATTTACATTTTCCTGATGCTGACGATGGCATTTGATGCATGGCGGCATATGGAACGGTTTTCGGTGCGTCAGATCCTGCCTTCGGTTGCAGTCCCGCTTGCTTTTGTGATCTATGCGGCAGTGACCGGACTTGGGGAGCGCGAGATGTACACGTATGGACTGACGATCGCCCTGCTGGCTGTGTACGGTATTGGAATGTTGATCTACCGCAGCGGCAGAATGAAAAAAACGATTTTCCGTTCCTTTTTCTTTTTCCTGGCAGCGGCAGAGATGTTCAGTTATGCGATCTTCGGCGTGTTCTTCAATGGAACGGTAGGACGCAGCACGTATCTGGATGAGCAGATCGCCTACGAAGAGACGACAGCCAGACAGGAAGGAAAAGCAGGAAATCAGGATAATTTCTATCGCAGTGAGATCGACAGCAGCCGTATGCGTGACGAAAATATGTTCCTCGGGGCAGACGGTGTGGTACTGTTTTCGTCCACGATGCCGGCAGCTACGGTTGATATGTGCAAAGGACTTGGCATCGAAGCTCGGACAAATAAAAACGGTTACAATGGATTTACAAAGCTGATCAATGATATTTTCGGTGTAAAATATGTCCTTTCCAGCCGTGGCACGGAGCGGCTTTATCAGATGGATAAAGTGGATCAGGAAGGAGATATGAACCTGTTCAAAAACAGCGGGGCATTAAGCCTTGGTTTTATGGTCGGCGATGATATTATAGACTGGAGCACAGAAGGTACCGATCATTTTGGTGTGCAGAATGAATTTGTCAATCTGGCAACCGGAATGGATGATATTTTTGAATGGAAAGAAACCATCGATATGGAAGATGGCGGAACTTATACGATCGTCCTTCCGGCAGGAAAACAGGTCTATCTGGATGTGACAACAGCGGTGGAGAGCATTGAGATCACCACGCCGGAGTATACCAGGACATATGACACATACAACGATCATCTGTATGATATGGGCTGCTTTGATGCCATTGACAATGCGACTGTTACCTGTACGTTCAAAGAAAATCAGAGCGGACCTGTGACAGCCGAAGTCTGGGTATGTGATCAGGATGCATATCAGAAAGTACATGATAAATTAGCCGGATCCCAGCTTCAGCTTACCCATTTCGAGGACGGGGCATTTACCGGAACTGTCGATGTAAAAGAAGCTGGTGTACTGATGCTTTCTCTTCCATATGATGAAGGATGGAGCCTGAAGATCGATGGAGAAGAAGATGATTATTATATGATCGGGGATGCACTGACCGGTATTGATCTGACGGAGGGAACGCATACGATCGAGATGACCTATACACCGGAAGGACTCTGGATGGGAACTTTGCTGAGCCTGATCTGTGTGGCACTGTATCTGATCACGACAGCCATCGGACAGAGGATCGGAAAAAACAGACCACAGATGCCGGAAGAAGATGAGGACGATATAGCGGAAGAATTGGATGCTACAGAAACAGATATCGCTGCAGAAGATTTTACAGAGGCAGATGAGACTGGAAAAACCGATTTTGCAGAAAGCGAAGCAGACGGTCAGGAAGAATACAGACAAGAAGAAGGAGATGGAGAGGATCATGGAATTTGAGTTCTCAGAAAAAGCAGACAGCTTTCAGGCAGGAATTTTTGCAGTCCTGAATGAAAAAAAAGAAGAAATGGTAAAGGCAGGAAAAAAAGTATACAACCTTTCCGTCGGAACGCCGGATTTTAAGCCGGCAGAGCATGTGATGAAAGCGGTATCTGAGGCAGCAAAGGATCCGGAAAATTATAAATATGCATTGACAGACCGTCCGTTTCTGTTAGAAGCGGTGCAGGATTTTTATAAAAAAAGATTTGGAGTATCAGTAGGACAGGAAGAAATCATGACGATCAACGGATCTCAGGAAGGAATGGCACATATTGCATGGGCACTGTGCGATCCGGGTGATGTGGTCCTGACACCAAATCCGGGATATCCGATTTTTTCAATCGGTCCGTCCCTTTGTGGTGCGGATGTACGTACTTATCCTCTGTACCGGGAAAACGGATTTCTGCCAAAGCTTTCGGATATCCCACAAGAGACGGCAAAAGCGGCAAAATATATGCTGGTATCTTATCCGCTTAACCCGGTCTGTGCAACGGCAAACGATGCCTTCTATGAAGAACTGATCGCATTTGCCAGAAAATATAATGTCATTATTCTGCACGATAATGCATATTCTGATATTATATATGGAGGGAGAAAAGGAAAATCCTTTTTAAGTTACGAAGGCGCAAAAGAAGTGGGTGTGGAATTTTATTCTCTGTCCAAATCTTACAATCTGACCGGAGCAAGGATTTCCTTTGTGATCGGCAATCAGAAGATCGTGGACAAATTCCGTGCAGTACGTACCCAGTTTGATTACGGTGTGTTCCTGCCGATCCAGTATGGTGCCGCAGCGGCACTGAACGGTCCGCAGGATGCGGTGATCGCACAGTGTGAGGAGTACGAAAGAAGAAATCAGGCGTTCTGCGGCGGACTGCGCAGTATCGGCTGGGACGTACCGGACAGCGAAGGGACGATGTTTGTATGGGCACCGGTTCCAAAAGGACATGGAACATCCGAAGAGTTCTGCATGGAGCTGATGGAAAAAGCAGGCGTGATCGGAGTTCCGGGAAGCAGCTTCGGAAGCCTGGGAGAAGGATTTATGCGTTTTGCACTGGTAGAGCCGGTTCCGGTAATGGAGGAGATCGTAAAAGCCATTGACGAAAGTGGATTATTGAAAGAAAAAGGAGAATGATGTGGATTCCAATTTTTTGAAGAAACTGATTGAAATTGCGGGAAGTGGGCAGGTATGTACAGATGAACCGATGAAACAGCATACAACTTTCCGGATTGGCGGCAGGGCAGATTATTTTGTTTCGCCGACAGAAACAGAACAGATAAGAAAAGTGATAGAATTGTGCAGGCGGGAAAACATGCCTTGGTATGTGATCGGCAATGGAAGTAATCTTCTGGTCAGTGACCATGGATTTCGCGGTGTGATCATCCGGCTGTTTAAAAATTATGCAGGGCTGCGCATAGAAGGGGAACAGATCTTTGTACAGGCAGGGGCACTGCTCTCCAGAACGGCAAATGCGGCACTTCAGGAAGGACTGACCGGATTTGAGTTCGCGGCCGGGATTCCGGGAACAATCGGCGGTGCCATGGTAATGAATGCCGGTGCATATGGCGGAGAGATGAAGGATATTACGGAATCCGTGACGGTTCTGACACCGGAAGGAGAACTCCTTACTCTGAAACGGGAAGAACTGGAGATGGGATACCGGACAAGCCTGATCGCCAGAAAAGGTTATCTGGTGCTGGAAGCAGTTCTGAAGCTGACGCGCGGAAATCAGGAGCAGATAAAAGAAAAGATGGCGGATCTAAGGCAGAGACGCATCTCCAAACAGCCGCTGGAATATCCAAGTGCGGGCAGCACGTTCAAACGTCCGCAGGGTTATTTCGCAGGAAAGCTGATCATGGATGCAGGACTGTGCGGATTTCAGGTTGGCGGAGCACAGGTTTCTGAAAAACACTGTGGTTTTGTGGTCAACACAGGAGATGCAACAGCAGAAGATGTGCTGGAACTGATAAGACAGGTATCGGCGAAAGTGAGAGCTCTTGAGGGGGTCACACTGGAACCGGAAGTGAGATTACTGGGAGAATTTAAATGAGATTTGTAATTGTAACCGGCATGTCCGGGGCCGGAAAAAGTACTGCACTGAACCGGCTGGAAGATATGGGATATTTCTGCGTGGACAATCTTCCGATCACGTTGATTTCCAAGTTTGCGGAGATGGCATATACACCGGGAAGTGAGATTCAGAGAGTGGCACTTGGTGTGGATATAAGGAGCGGAGCAGCACTGGAATCTCTTGAGGATGTGCTGGAGGGAATGGCAGCAGCCAGCCGGAAATATGAGATCCTGTTTCTGGATGCGGCCGATGATGTACTGGTAAAACGCTATAAAGAGACAAGAAGAACGCATCCGCTTGCACATGGCGGACGGGTAGATCGCGGCATCCGTCAGGAGCGGGAAAAGCTCGCGTTTTTGAAACAGCATGCAGATTATATCATTGACACCAGCAAACTTCTTACAAGAGAACTGAACATGGAGCTGGAAAAGATCTTTGTAGAAGGCAGAGAATTTAAAAGTCTGGTGGTTACGGTGCTGTCGTTTGGATTTAAGTATGGCATACCGGCAGATGCCGATCTGGTGTTTGATGTTCGTTTTCTGCCAAATCCGTATTATATCGATGATCTGAAGAAAAAGACAGGAAATGACAAACCGGTACAGGACTATGTTATGGGATTTGAAGTATCGCATGTATTTTTGAATAAGCTGACGGATATGATACAGTTCCTGCTTCCAAACTATGTACAGGAAGGAAAAAACCAGCTGATCATCGGAATCGGATGCACAGGCGGCAAACACCGTTCAGTTACACTGGCAAACCGTCTGTTTGAAAACTTAAGCCGCCAGAATGATTATGGAATCCGGATCGAACACAGAGATATCGGAAAATAACGGAGGAAATTATGTCATTTTCAAGTGGGGTGAAAGAAGAATTATCCAGACACCAGACGATGGCACGCCATTGCCAGATTGCCGAGATCGCAGCGATCATCAGTATGTGCGGCGGAGTTTCTATATCAGAAAAAGAAAATTACAGTCTGAAGATCCAGACAGAAAACGTATATGTCGCAAGAAAGTACTTTACATTATTGAAAAAAGCATTTAATATAGACATTGAAGTTTCTATCAGGCAGAGTACCTTTTCAAGGGGAAGCCGTATCTATACCGTAGCAGTCCTGGATCATCAGGCTGCGATACGGATTCTAAAAGCAGCCAGACTGTTTAATCAGGATATGGAGATTGAAGAACAGTTTTCCATATCAGATAACCTGGTGATTCAGAAAACTTGCTGCAGGCGTGCTTTTATCCGTGGTGCTTTCCTGACAGCAGGATCGATCAGTGATCCTCAGAAATTTTATCATTTTGAAATCGTGTGTGCGACCATACAGAAAGCAGTGCAGCTTCAGGCGATCATGAACGGCTTCGGAGTAGATGCAAAGATCGTGCAGCGAAAAAAGCATTTTGTAGTGTATCTCAAGGAGGGATCCCAGATTGTAGATATTCTCAATGTCATGGGAGCCCATGTTTCGTTAATGGAACTGGAAAACGTGCGTATTCTGAAGGAAATGCGCAACTCAGTCAACCGCAAGGTGAATTGTGAGACAGCAAACATACATAAAACAGTCAGTGCAGCAGTCAGACAGATTGAGGATATCCGTTATATCCAGCAGAAGATCGGGTTTGAACAGTTGTCAGAGGGACTTGCAGAGATTGCAAGGCTGCGTCTGGAGCAGCCGGAGGCGACTTTGAAAGAGCTGGGCATGATGTTGTCAGCGCCGGTAGGAAAGTCCGGTGTCAATCACAGACTGCGCAAACTCAGTGATATTGCGGAAAAGCTAAGAGATAATGAGGAGGAAAAATATTATGATTAAGAAACCGATTACGATTCAGATTCCAAGTGGACTGGAAGCAAGACCGGTGGCATTACTTGTACAGGTTGCCAGTCAGTTCGAGAGTGATATTTATGTTGAGAGCGAACAGAGACGTGTCAATGCCAAAAGCATCATGGGTATGATGACATTGGGGCTTACATCGGGAGAGGACATCATGGTATCCGCCAGTGGCGAAGACGAACAGGAAGCAATCGAGAATATTGAAAAATATTTAAGCGGAAAAGCAGAATAAATACAGAACAGATATAAAATGACAGAGTATGGTCCCGGATCTTCCGGGGCTGTTTTTAAATACAGAAAAAATGGAACGATCATCCCGTTGCGATGCAAAAGAAAGGACTGGGAAAAATGCTGAAGATCCTGATCTTACGGTAGAAGAATCGATGGAACTGCTTCGGGAAGAACTGAAAAAAGAGCTGCCGGATCTGGAGATAGAATAATACAAAAGCGGAATGCCTTTCCGAAGCATTCCGCAAATGTTAAAATAAGAGGGAGTTATGAAAAAGAAAAATTGTCTAAAGTGTTTCTTGCTTTGACAGTTATTATAGTAAAACGAAATTATGAAATCCGTGTGTTGGGAATGTGAAGAAATCGTGAATAGATTTTGAACGTTTGTGAAAGATTTGGACGAAATACAGAAAAAATAGTGACGGATTTAGAAAGAATGACGGTTTAAGAAAGAAAATGAAAGAAAAATATTGATGAAATTGAAATATTATGAAGAAAAAAGAATGAAAAAGAATGAAAAAGAAAGAAAAGTGTGCATGCAAAAGGACTGATGCTGGAGGAGGTCTTATATTCTCCTTTACAAAAAGAAAACGAAACATTATAATGAACGATAAAGTGATACGGCATTTTGAAGCAATGGATACAGAAATTGCAGGAGTATGCCGGGAATAAACAGACACAGGAAAGGAAAACCATATGAAAAAAATATTGGAGCTGATCTCAGAAGAGGTTGTCAAAGCGTTTGAAGAAGCAGGGTACCGTGCCGATTTTGCTAAAGTGACGCTTTCCAACCGTCCTGATTTATGTGAATATCAGTGCAACGGTGCACTGGCAGCAGCAAAGACCTACAAAAAAGCACCGATCATGATCGCAAATGATGTGGTGGCAAAACTGACGGAAAGCAGCATTTTTTCAGAAGTGCAGGCAGTCAATCCGGGATTTGTCAATCTGAAGCTTTCCGGAACTTATCTGGCAGATTATCTGAAAGAAATGCAGGCAGATGAGAATCTTTCCATAGAGAAAGCCGCACATCCAAAGAAGATCATTCTGGATTACGGCGGACCAAACGTGGCGAAACCGCTTCATGTCGGACATCTGCGTTCTGCGATCATCGGTGAGAGCATCAAGCGTCTCGGCCGTTTTATGGGACATGAAATGATCGGCGATGTGCATCTGGGAGACTGGGGACTACAGATGGGACTGATCATCACAGAACTGCATGAAAGAAAGCCGGATCTGGTTTATTTTGATGACAGTTATACAGGAGAATACCCGGAAGAGCCGCCATTTACGATCAGCGAACTGGAAGAAATCTATCCGACAGCCAGCGGCAGATCCAAAGAAGATGAAGCATATAAAGAGGCAGCTATGCAGGCAACGTATCAGCTTCAGCACGGTCACAGAGGTTATCAGGGAATCTTAAAGCATATCCTGGACGTTTCTGTAACCGACCTGAAGAAAAACTATGAACGTCTGGACGTATCTTTTGATCTCTGGAAAGGTGAATCAGATGCACAGCCATACATACCGGATATGGTACAGTATCTCAAAGACAATGGGTATGCTTATATCGATGACGGAGCATTGGTCGTAGATGTCAGAGAAGATACCGATACCAAAGAAATCCCGCCGTGCATGATCCTCAAATCCGACGGAGCCTCCCTTTATAATACTACCGATCTGGCAACGATCATCGAACGTATGAAGCTGTATCATCCGGATGAGATTCTCTATGTAGTGGACAAACGTCAGGAACTGCATTTTATCCAGTGCTTCCGCTGTGCAAAGAAGGCAAAACTGGTAGACGAAGATACGAAGCTTACCTTCCTTGGCTTTGGCACGATGAACGGCAGGGACGGCAAGCCGTTCAAGACACGTGACGGCGGCGTGATGCGTCTGGAAAACCTGATAAAAGAGATCAACGAAGAAATGTACCGCAAGATCATGGAAAATCATGAGACTGATCCGGAAGAAGCAAGAAAGACCGCACAGATCGTCGGACTTTCTGCGATCAAATATGGTGACCTTTCCAACCAGGCATCCAAAGACTATGTCTTTGATGTGGACCGTTTCACTTCTTTTGAGGGAAATACCGGTCCGTATATTCTGTATACGATCGTGCGTATCAAGTCCATTCTGACACGCTGCCAGGCAGAAGGCGGCTCTCTGCAGGATGTTTCCATCCAGGTGCCAAACGGAGAGAGTGAAAAAGCACTGATGCTGGCATTATCCAGGTTCAATGCAGTTATGGAAAATGCATTTGAAGAGCTGGCACCGCATAAGATCTGTGCCTATATCTATGAGCTGGCAAATGATTTCAATCACTTCTACCATGAAGTTAAGATCTTAAGCGAAGAAAACGAAGAAAAGAAAAAAGGCTATCTGGCACTGCTGCTGCTGACAAGAGATGTGCTGGAGAGCTGCATTCATGTGCTGGGCTTCACATCACCGGAGAGAATGTAAGAAATCTTTTAACACAAATATTATGAAAAGGGACACTGTGGCGAAAAACGTCGTGGTGTCTCTTTTTTTCTGTTATGCTGTATTTTTAAGGGATTTCCGGCAGAAATCTGCGTTGGAAAAACAAAGAAAAACCAGGAAAAGAGGTATGTTTGAGGGATAAAAATAATAGGATGAGTATAACGATTCAGGCTGAGGAGTCCAAAAAGGAAAGGGAACATTCTATGATGACAGAGAGAAAACTGCATCTTTTCTGCCGGATTTTGTGGGGAATGACAGCAGCAGTGATCCTGATGCTGGGGTATGCTTCCGGAGTAAAGAGCAGACAGATGACGATGAGCGGAGGTGTGCACATCCGAATCGAAACAGAACAAAGGGAAACGGAAGAACTGATGCAAGTCTCACCGGGCGAAACCATCAAAAAACAGGTACATATCCGGGTGGAAAAGTGCTCCGGAAAAACAAAAGTGCGGGTAAAACTTTTTGCGGATGGAATCACGGCAGCACAGCAGAGGGATCTGCTGGAATCTGCCAGAGGCGAAGAAACATGGGAATACAGCAAAGATGATGGCTATTTTTATTATCAGTATCCGATGGCGGAAGGAGAAGAGGCAGAATTTTGTGTGTGGATACAGATACCGGAAAAATGGGGAGAGCTGACAGAAAAGCTGCATTTCCGGCTGGAACTGGCAGCAGAGAGCGTATAGCGTATAGCCTGACGCATCTGTTGATAATATTTTCCGCATGGCTGAATTTCTGCGAAATATTGTAAAAAAGGTAAAAAAAACTGTTGACACACGTGGCTCTGTATAATATAATTAACCAATGTGACGAAGTATGTAAATGTCTGATCCAAGCCCCGGTAACGGCATTTTACTATAGAAACTCATAATGGAATATCAATCAGGAGGTTACCCCATGAAAAGTTATATGGCTAGTCCAGCAACGATCGAAAGAAAATGGTATGTAGTGGACGCAACAGGATATACATTAGGTAGATTAGCATCAGAAGTAGCAAAGATCTTAAGAGGTAAAAACAAACCGATCTTTACTCCGTTCATCGATACAGGTGATTATGTGATCATCACAAATGCAGACAAGATCAAAGTAACAGGCAAGAAACTGGAACAGAAGATTTACTACAGACATTCCGACTATGTTGGAGGAATGAAAGAGACAACTCTGAAAGAAATGTTAAACAAGAAACCGGAAAAAGTTATCGAACTGGCAGTTAAAGGCATGCTTCCAAAAGGACCTCTGGGAAGAGAAATGTACAAAAAGCTCTTTGTATATGCTGGTCCGGATCACAAACATGCAGCTCAGAAGCCAGAAGTATTAACATTTTAACAGGAGGTAAATGACAGTGGCTAACAAATTCTACGGTACAGGAAGAAGAAAAAAATCTATCGCAAGAGTATATGTAGTACCTGGTACAGGTAAGATCACAATCAATAAAAGAGACATCGACGAGTACTTCGGTCTGGAAACACTGAAAGTAATCGTTCGTCAGCCGTTAGTAGCAACAGAGACAGCTGATAAATATGACGTACTGGTAAATGTACGTGGTGGTGGTACAACAGGTCAGGCTGGTGCTATCAGACATGGTCTCTCAAGAGCGCTGCTTCACGTAGATGGCGAGTTCAGACCAGTCCTGAAAAAAGCAGGATTCCTGACACGTGACCCGAGAATGAAAGAACGTAAGAAATACGGTCTCAAAGCAGCTCGTAGAGCACCACAGTTCAGCAAACGATAATCGACTGCTCAGACTATATCAAAAGGTTTACAAAACTCCGGAAAATCAAGGTTTTCCGGGGTTTTCTTATTTGGAATGAACGGTAGTGTATTTCTGGTTTTTACGCTTGTGCTAACGAGCTTTACTCGTTAGCATCGTTCTCTCCAAGAAAGGGGGAAAATGTGCGCAAGGGTTATCTCCAGGGACGGTTTGGTGCAATCCCTTTTGTCAGAGGTGGCACCTGATGAGTAAGATGCGAAAAGAGTACACATTGGGAATTATTCCACAGTTGAGAAATTAAACAAAACTCACTTATTAAAAATAAAAGATGCATATTGCAAAAGAAAAAAACAAGGGTTGACATATCGTGAAAGGTAAGATAAGCTTTATATCAGATGTGAGGTGACTTCTGCCAGAAGCGGAAGGGATTTGTATCAGTGGAGAAGAAAGGGATAATGAATGAAACTGAGTATAAAAAATTTTGCAAAAATAAAAAATGCAGATATTACGATAGATGGTATCACAGTGATTGCCGGAGAAAATAATACTGGAAAAAGTACAGTTGGGAAAATCTTATTTTCATTATTCAATTCTTTATCAAATGTGAATGAAAAAATCTTAGAAGAACGACTTAAGGAAATACAAAGCAGCAATAGAATGACAGTGCTGACTAGTATGTATGAAAGAAAAAAATTAATGGAGGTCGGGACACGCGTAGCTTTTCATATCACAGAGCAGATTAGAAGAAGATTAAAGCGGGAGTTGTCGGCAGCAGGCAGTATTTCAGATACGAAGCTTGAAGAAGTGATAGAAGATGCAGTTATAGCAGCTTTGGATTTAAAGCAAGAAGAGACATATGACTGGAAGGACACGATTCAAGAGCTTTATAACAACACAAAAGAAATCTTAAATCTGCCGGAAAATGACCTGATCTTAGAAGTGGTATCGAGATATTTTAAAAGTGTTTTTCATTCACAAATAGATTCTTTGTTTCATGATACAGGTGAGAACACGGAAGTAAACTTAGAGATAAAAGGAAAAACAGAAGAATTACTTTTTGTTAATAGTAATTGTGAAAGACTGAAAGATGATGTGAAAATTATTCACAAAGCAATTTATATAGATAATCCGTTTGTTGTGGATGAATTATCACGGTACAGGGACAGCGGTAATCCTATGAATGATATGCTGATCGGGCTGCTGACTGCAAAAGAAAGAGACAATGTTATGGATGGTATTGTTGAGTCAGTCCGTGCAAAAGAAAAGTTAAATGATATATACAGAACATTGCAAAATGTGATTGAAGGAGAAATACTGTTTAATCAGAATAATGAAGAATACTATTTAAAAAATAAAAAATTTTCCGAACCGATTTCTTTCCATAACTTGTCTACCGGAATGAAATCCTTTGTTATACTAAAAATGCTGTTGGAGCGGGGATGCCTGAAAGAAAAAGATGTTGTGATCTTAGATGAACCAGAAATTCATCTGCATCCACAATGGCAGATTGCTTATGCGGAATTGATTGTTTTATTACAGAAGCAGTTTGATCTTTCCGTGGTTGTAACTACACATAGTCCTTATTTTGTTGATGCAATAAACTTGTTTTCATGTAAGTATGAGACGGACAGCAAAGTAAATTATTATTTGTCATCAAATAACGGGAAAGCAGTTGAAATGGAATGTGTTACCAGTAATATTGATTTGATTTACAAAAAGATGGCTTCACCAATTCAAATGTTGGATACGTTAAGATACGAATTGAATCATAATGGAGAGTGAATCTAAATGACAGATGAAGTGATTTCGAAACTTCCGGAAGTTTTAAGAGAGCATATCTGCACATTGAAAAGGGCATCTGGAGATACGACAAATAATGAGTATATGTGTGAAAGTGGATTAAAAGTTATCAATTTTGATAAAATACCGGATGAATATGCCCGTGGGAAAGGATGGACTGGTGTTCCTAAATCAAATGATGCACTTTATATTGATATGAACGGAAACTGGTTTTTTATTGAATTTAAAAATGGAAAAATTGTTAAAGATGACATATATAGAAAAATATATGACAGTCTGATCATGCTCATAGAATGGGGAATAATTCCTGATTTTGAATTTGTCAGAGAACATATAGATTATATATTGGTGTACAATGGCAATAAATTCAAAAAGATTCCACCGTCACAGGGAAGAGAGCAAACCTATGGATATTTTATGGAATTAGCCCAGCAGGAAGAAAAACTTTTCAATATAGATAAATTTGAAAAATATTTATTTCATAAAACCCATACATATACAAAGCATTTGTTCGAAAAATATTTTATTCAAACGAAAGAACAGGAAGAAAGGGAAGTTTCTTAAATAGCTTATTCAAGCGAAGAAACCAAGAAACATTTTCAGCAGTCTCTTTTTCAAAAGCGTATAAGGCTGGTAACGTATCGGAAGATCGATCCAGGTTTTCTTATCCACGATGCTCTTTGTGTGGGAAAAGGTATCAAAGCCTTCTTTTCCGTGGTAACTTCCCATGCCGCTCTCGCCGCAGCCGCCAAATCCCATATATGGTGTGGCAAGATGGATGACCGTATCATTGATGCAGCCACCGCCAAAGTGACAGCAAGAAGTCATGTACTGAATGTGTGACTTGTCCTGGCTGAACAGGTAGAGTGCAAGAGGACAGTCCATGGAATTGATTTTGTGGACAGCTTCTTCCAGTGTACGGTAAGTGACGACCGGCAGAAGCGGACCGAAGATTTCCTCCTGCATGATGGCATCATCAAAGGTTACATCATCAAGAAGCGTCGGTGCAATCTGCAGGGCATCGGAATCGGACTGTCCGCCGAAGATGACTTTTTCCGGGAGCATCAGGTTCCGGATGCGGTCAAAATGTTTCTTATTTATGATTTTTCCATATGCAGGATTTTTAAGAGGCTCATTGCCGAACTGTTTTGTGATCTGACGTTTCAGTTCGGTGATCAGAGCCTCTTTTCTTTTTTCATCACAGTAAATAAAATCCGGGGCCACGCAGGTCTGCCCGCAGTTCAGAAATTTTCCAAACACGATGCGTCTGGCAGCAAGTGCAAGATCGGCAGTTTCATCCACCAGACACGGACTTTTGCCGCCAAGCTCCAAAGTAACGGGAGTCAGATGCAGGGAAGCTTTCATCATGACCTCACGGCCGACCACTTTGCTTCCGGTAAAGAAAATGTAGTCGAAATGCTGCTGGAGCAAAGCAGTATTTTCCGCCCTGCCGCCTGTGATCACTGTGATATACTTTGTCGGAAAATACTGTGAGATCAGTCTGGCAAGCAGGATGCTGCACGCCGGTGAGTAGGCGCTTGGTTTTAAAATGACCGTATTTCCGGCAGCGATGGCATCCACAAGCGGATCAAGCGTCAGCAGCACCGGATAATTCCAGGGACTTATGATCAGCGTTACACCGTAAGGAGAAGGCTTCTGATAACTTCTGGAGCAAAACTGCGCAAGCGGTGTTTTTCGGTTCTTCTCGCCGGCAAAAGAACGGATGTGGCGGAGCATGTAGCTGATCTCGTCAAGAACCAGTCCGGTTTCGCACATATAACTTTCGAAAGAACTTTTCTTCAGGTCAAGCAGAAGGGCAGCTTCGATTTCTTTTTCATGGCGGCAAAGCATAAGCCGCAGGCGTTTCAGGGCAGCGATGCGAAAAGAGACATCCAGCGTCGTTCCGGTATGGAAAAAAGTACGCTGACGGTCGACCTTTTCTTTGATTTCAGTAGATTCCATAAGAACCTCCTTTCTGTCGTGAACGGATAAAGCGGAGATTCACGATCTGCTTTTCCTGTTTATTTCAAACCATAACATGTTTTTTAACAATGTGCAAGCCTGTACTTGACAAATAAAAAAGAATAATATATAGTAAACATATTAAATTACTAGGAAAATAACAGAGCGAAAGACAGACAAACATGACAGAGTAAAAAATCTGGAAGTGTAACAGGAAGAAAATAACAGGAAGGTCTGAGCAGATCAGAAAGAAGGACAGATATGAAAGAGATTTTATGTTTTGGCGATTCCAATACCTACGGACTGATTCCGGGGACAACCAGACGCTACGGATGGGGTGTCAGATGGAGCAGCCTTTTAGATGAAAAAGTGAAGGAGTATGGCTATCGAGTGGCAGAAGAAGGTCTGTGCGGCAGAACGACGATGTTTGCCGATGCCTTCCGACCGGGAAGAAGCGGGATCGATCTTTTGCCGGTGCTTCTTGAGACGCACAGGCCGGTGGAACTGGTCGTGCTGATGCTGGGGACAAATGACTGCAAAAGTGCCTGTCATACCACGCCGGAAAAGATCGGGGCAGGGATCGAGCGGCTTCTGGATCAGATAAAAAGAGAAAATGAAAACCTTCCGGTGCTGCTGATCTCACCGATCCATCTGGGAGAAACTGTGCAGCGGTACGACCGGGAGTTTGATGCACATTCTGTGGAAGTATGCAGAGGGCTGAAGGCAGTATATGAACAGATTGCCAGGAAGCGGGGGATTGATTTTCTGGCAGCATCAGACTACGCAGAGCCTGGAGCAGCAGATCAGGAGCATATGACAGAAGAAGGACACAGACAGCTCTCAGAAGCAATCTTTGCAAAAATACAGGAAATCCTGCTGAAAAAGGAGGATTCCAGATGGCTTGAACATGTTTTTTGCGCATAAGTGTTGACAGAATGAGAAACGGGTGTTATAGTTCTAATAGAACAAATACATCCGACAGTGATTTTTTCAGTGAGATGAACTTTCGGATATTTCGAATGATACGTTTCGGGTGAAAACATACATCTGGACGTACCCAGGGAGGGGACAGAGATGGAAGAAAGAAAAGATTATTATAAAATTCTGGGAATAGATAAAAATGCAGATGAAAATGCGATAAAGAAAGCATACAGAAAGCTTGCAAAGAAATATCATCCGGACACCAACGCCGGAAATGCACAGGCAGCAGAGAAGTTTAAACAGATCACAGAGGCCTATTCGGTACTCAGTGATCCAGAGAAAAAGAAAATGTACGATCAGTTCGGCAGTGCAGATTATCAGGGAGGTCAGGGACCGTTTGGCGGAGCAAATGGCGGTTATCAGGAGTTCCACTTTGAAGGCGGTGATATGGATGACATTCTGAAAAATTTCTTTGGCGGCTTTGCAGGAAGAAGCGCCGGAGCAGGCGGAGGCGGCAGATCCCGTCATTTCGGCGCAGATGCCTTTGGAGGCGGCTTTGGCGGAGGTTTCGGAAATGGATTTTCCGGCAGAAACAGTGACTATTCCGGGGCAGGAAGCGATGTGCAGGCAGAGATTACCGTCAGCTTTGAAGAAGCGGCACTTGGCGGTGAGAAAACGATCAGCCTTTCCGATCCGGCTGCGCCTGGCAGGACGCAGACATTAAAAGTACACATTCCGGCAGGTATTGACGAAGGACAGAGCATCCGATTAAGAGGAAAAGGCAGCAAAGGCATGGGCGGCAGAGCCGGCGATCTGCTTCTGAAAGTGAAGATCGCACCGGATTCCAGATATGAGCGGAAAGGAATGGATGTCTATACGACCGTCCAGGTACCATTTACGACAGCCGTTCTTGGCGGAGAGGCAAAGGTGCACACCCTCTATGGTGATGTGATCTGTAAAGTACGGGAAGGCACACAGTCCGGAAGCAAGATCCGTCTGCGTGGAAAAGGCATCGTATCCATGAAGAACCCACAGGTGCATGGTGATCAGTATGTGACCGTACAGATACAGGTTCCGCGCGGTATCAGTCCGGAAGCAAAGTGCAAACTGCGTGAATTTGAGCAGGCATGCGGCATGCAGGCACATTATGCAGGATAAAAGTGATAAGAATAGAAGTAAGTATTTGCTTACTTCTATTTTTTATGGGGAAAAACTGGACAAAATGACGAAAATATAGTATTTTTGTAGTAAGCATTTTGTGATTATGCAGGATGCAGGAAACAAGAAACGGACAAACAAAAAGGAGGAACACATGAAAAAGAAAAAATTACTATCAATTATGCTGATGATCTGTATGATTTTGTCAGTGACGATCCCTTCCATACCGGGGGGGGGTAAAGCGGCAGCCGCTGAACGGGCTGATGACGCAGACACAACAGAAGCCACCGTGATCGATGTCACGAGATACGGTGCAGATCCGACCGGAGTACAGGACAGTGCCGAAGGCATACAGGCAGCCATCGAAGCTGCAAAACAGGTAGAAGGACCGGTTGTGCTGGATTTCCCGAAAGGCGAATACCAGATTTATCCGGACCGTGCACAGAAAAGAGAACTTTATATTTCAAATACACTGAGCAGCAACAATGGTGACCGCAGTACCTACAAAATGAAAAATATCGGTATTCTGCTGGAAAACATGGAGAATGTAACGCTGGAAGGAAATAATTCCAGCCTGATCTTCCATGGCAAGATGATGATGTTTTCCACGATCGGATGTAAGAATGTCAAAATCCAGAATTTTGATACCGATTTCCAGGTACCGTCTGTAGTCAGCGTGACAGCAGAAAAAGTAGAGGGAAACACAGCAACTCTGTATGTACCGGAATGTTATAATTATTCCGTAAGCGGAACGACTGTTACCTGGAGCAGTGATGTCAGCCCGTACACCGGAGCACCATACTGGAGCTATACCAATGGTGTCGGACATGTACAGGGATTTGATATGACGACCGGTACTCTGACCACTTCCAGTGACAAGTTTTTCAGTAATGTAAAGAGTATCGAAAAAGTGGACGGCCACCGTCTGAAAGTGACTTACAATTCCGCACCGTCTTTCCAGGCAGGCTATGGACAGCAGATGAGAAAGACAACGCGAGACCATGCGGCAGCCTTCTTCTGGGAGAGTGACGGTGTGACCATGCAGCATGTAGACCTTCATTTCCTGCATGCGTTTGGTGTCGTAGGACAGCTTTCCAAAAATATCACTTTGGATGATGTAGATTTCCGAAACTATGAAGGCAGCGGAAGAACGGGCGTCGGTTCCGCAGACTTTGTGCAGATGTCCGGATGCGGCGGAACGATCCGTATCGTAAACAGCACATTTGAAGATCCACAGGATGACCCGATCAATATTCACGGAACATTTTTACAGGTAACCGAACGAATCTCTGCGAATAAATTCAAAGTTCGCTATCAGCACCACGAAACTTCCGGTTTCCCGAACTATTATGTGGGAGACGAAGTAGAATTTGTTTCAAAGAGCAGCCTGCTTCCGATCAGCGGAGCAAAAGCAAAAGTAACCGGAGTGGTAGGCCCGGACGGACACGGCGGAACGATGGTGGAAGGTAACGGAGATGCGGCAGATACTTCCAAAACAGACCTGAATACGATCATCGTAACACTCGATACAGATATGCCGTCTTCTGTATCTGCAAACGCAGCAGCTCTGGAAAACGTTACCTATACGCCGAGCGTAGAGATTGAGAACAACGTATTCCGCGAGATGCCGGTACGTGGTATCCTGGTGACAACCAGAAGATCCGTAGTGATCCGCAACAATGAGTTTGACAACGTTGCCGGTGCAGCCGTCTATATTTCCGATGACGTAAACGGCTGGTATGAATCCGGACATGACGAAGATGTACTGATCGAGAAAAATGTATTCCGCCGCTGTGGTGTGAACCAGGTCAGCTACAGTGCATTTATCATGTTTGATCCGACTGTCAATGGATCTGCTTCACCGGTACATAAAAATGTAAGAATCAAAGACAATGAATTTTATTTTACAAACAGAACAGCAAATGTGGTCAATGCCAAGAGCGTGGATGGACTGACCTTTAGCGGAAACAAAGTTTTACGTTACTCCGTAAATGAAAAGGCAAATCCAGCCAAAACAACACTGGCAGTTGGGGAAAAAGTTTCCATGAACGTTTCAACGGCTGAGAGTGCCAGCATCAACGCATTTACCTTCAACGGATGTCGTAACGTGAATATTTCAGATAATGTTTATGATAAAGGCGTAAACCGAAACGTAAACATAAGCAATATGCAGAACAGTGAAGTGACGATCGGCAGCAATGAAAATGTGACGATCGGCAGCGGCACTCAGGCAGCCAGCGAGATGATCTATGTCAGCAGCGATCCGGAGACCGTACGTGTAGATGGCACCGGTCATGTGACAGGTGTAAAAACAGGTACTGCAACGGTGACTGCCTATGAACTGGTGGGTGGACGTAAATTCAGCACCGATCCGGTAAGCTTTACGGTGACAGAAGGCGAAGCACAGAATCCGGTTTCCGAAAAAATCCTTTCCAAAGCACTGACCGTGAAGAACGCAACAGAAGGCGGATACAGTGTCAGCGGCGAGAGCGTAACGATCAAAGCAATGGGACAGGGACTCTGGAATACCCAGGTTGCAAGCAACATCATTGTCAGCGGTGAAAATACAGACCGCGGCACCGGAGAATTTACCGCGATCGTCAAGATGAGCGGAAAGACCGTAAGAGAATACGATGAAGCAGGTCTGTTCCTTTATAAAGACAATGACAATTACGTGGCAGTAGAAAGAAAACATGGAAACAATACGCCGAAGATCCATGTGGTAACAGAGACAAACAAAAATCCGAATGAAGATCAGAATACATCCAATCCGGATGAAACGGATATCTGGCTGAAACTGGTAAAATCCGGCGATACCTTTACCGGATATTACAGTACCAATAAAACAGACTGGACACCGGTAGGAAGCAGCATCACCAACAGCACCATCGGCAATTCCTTTGGCGTGGCACTGATCGCCGGTACCGGAAGTAATACAAAAGGCACACCGTTTACATTCAGCGATCTGGAGATCAATGGTGAGAAAATTGCACTGACCGAAGATGCACCGACAGGCGGTGACAGCGGCGATGCAGAAAAACTGAAAAATGTAAAATCCGGAAATGCAATTCTGGCAAGTGCATCCGTATCCGGTGTTACGATGCCGGCATTCTCATCCGATACCAAGAGCTATGTGACAACCTCAGGCAAAGACGTTAAGAGCGTGAACCTTTCTCTGAAAGCAAAAGACGAAAATGCAAACATCGAGATCTGCCGCAATGGTGTCGGCAATGCAGTAAAACTGGCAAATGAAAATGAGATCGTATCCGCAGAAGAAGGCGGCAGTGAGATCAAAGATCAGAAAGTAGATCTGGTGGCAGGTCTGAACATCATTACCGCAAGAGTGATCGCAGAAGACGGTCATACACAGGAGATTTACCGTTTCCTGATCACACGTACCGGAGCACAGAATGCAGGTATCAGCGGTATTACCGTGGATGGAAAAGACGTTGCAGGATTTAAAGCAGATGAAAAATCTTACAGTGCATCTCTGACAAAAGGACAGAAAACGGTAACTATTCAGCTCAAAGATCTGGGTGAAGGAGCAAAAGCAGTTCTGAATGTAAATGGAACCGCATATAACGCAGGAGATGCAATTCCGGTATCCGGTGATACAATGGTGGCTGGCATTGCAATCACTCCGGATGGCGGTGTGACAGAGCACTACAGCCTGACACTGCGTGTACCATCCGACAGCAATGCAAAACTGGAAAAAGTACAGTTTGCCAGCACTATTCAGAACAGTGGAAACTTTAACGCAAATCTTAAAGAGTATACGGCATCAACTATGACAAGAACTTCCAAGGTGGCATTTACCGCACAGGAAGCAAATGCAGCGATTACCGTAAAATGCAACAATGAAACCGTGGCAACCGGAACAGGAAGCGTAGAGACTTCCGTAGCAATGAAAAAAGGAAGCAACCAGTTACAGGTTACAGTAGAATCCACAGACAAGAGCACAACCGAAACCTATACCTGGACAGTAGAAGGAAAGAGCGAAGTCTATCTGTCAGATTTAAGCTATGAGAGCAATTCTGCAAGCGGCTGGGGCAACATCATGAAAGATAAGTCCGTCGATGGAAATACCATGCGGCTTTATGATGGAACACAGGAACAGACCTTTGAAAAAGGTATGGGTATCCATGCAACCGGAAACCTTTACTACGATATCGAGGGAATGGGCTTCAAGAGATTCGTAACCTATATGGGCGTAGACCGTGAAGCAAATACGGATGGTAATGTCAAATTCAACGTGTATACTGATAACACGCAGGTATATACAGGAGACGCAGTTACCAGAGAATCAGCGATGAAAAAACTGGATATTTCCGTAGAAGGCGTGAAGATGCTCAGACTGAATGTAGATAAAAATGGCAGCGACAGCAACGACCATGCAGATTTTGCAGATGCAAAATTCATCACAGAGCTGGCAGACGATACCGAGCCGGAAACGGTAGCCGTAACCGGCGTTACACTGGATAAGAGCACAGCAAAACTGACCGAAAAAGGTCAGACAGTAGATCTTACTGCAACAGTAGCACCGGAAAATGCAACAAATAAAAATGTAACATTTGCAACAAGCAACGAAAAAGTAGCAACCGTAGACGCAAACGGAAAAGTAACCGCAGCAGGAAACGGAACAGCAACCATCACCGTAACCACAGAAGATGGAAAGAAAACTGCAACCTGTGAAGTGACCGTGGAGATTTCGATAAAAGAGTATACATTACCGACCGGTGAAGCTACATTGGAGGTAGAAGCAGAAGACTTTGTATTATATCCGTTAAATGGAGATACAGAAAAACATGTTCATGTAGAAACAGCAGAATGGGCAAGTGGTGGAAAATTCCTGAACTGGTTCGAAGCAGGGGATAAGATTTCCATGAACTTTGATGCACCGGAAGCAGGTGAGTATGAAGTAACCGCTTCTTACCGCAGTGGCTGTACCGATATGTCAACAACCAATAATGCATTTAACTGGGAAGGAACAAATGTAGAAAGCGGCAGTGTGGATGTTATCGGAGAAACTGGAGCTACAACAACGCATACTGTAACCTTTACGATCAAAGTAACACAGGCAGGAAAAGGTGTACTTTCCTTTATTGCAAACAGCAGCAAAAAAGGACCACAGACTGACAAGTTTGTATTTAAGAAAAAAGCAGAAACACCGGCACCGACTGTAGTAGCCGTAACCGGCGTTACACTGGATAAGAGCACAGCAAAACTGACAGCAAAAGGTAAGACAGTAGATCTTACTGCAACAGTAGCACCGGAAAATGCAACAAATAAAAAGGTAACGTTTACAACGAGCAACGAAAAAGTAGCAACCGTAGACGCAAACGGAAAAGTAACTGCAGTAGGAAACGGAACGGCAACCATCACCGTAACCACAGAAGATGGAAAGAAAACTGCAGCCTGTGAAGTGACGGTAGAAATTCCAGCCGCACCAGATCCGGCACCGGAAGAACTGGTGGACGAAGTGAAGAAGGAAATCGCAGCAGCAGAAAGCAAGAAAGAGAGCGACTATACAGAAGCAACCTGGAAAGCTTACGACGAAGCACTGAAGAAAGCGGAAAAAGCTGTAAAAGAAGGAACTGCAAGCAAAGAAGAAATGCAGAAGATCTTAAAAGATCTTCGCGATGCAGCTTCTGCACTTACGAAAAAAGAACAGACACCGTCCACAAATCCGCAGACACCGTCTACAAATCCGCAGACACCGTCTACAAATCCGGATACTTCAAAAGATGATACCGCAAAAGTTGGTCAGGTGATCAAAGCAGACGCTCAGTATGGTGTATTTACTTATACGATTACCGGAAAAGATACGGTAGAAGTAAATGGCATCACAGCAAAAGGAAAAGCAAAGAAAAATGTAAAGATTTTTGCAAAGATCAAGTCAAACGGCAAAACGTATAAAGTAACCAGTGTGGGTGCAAATGCTTTAAAAGGATGCAAAAAGATGACATCACTGACTATTGAAAAGAACGTCAGAAAGATTGGCAAAAATGCATTTGCAAACTGCAAAAATCTGAAGAAGATTACCGTCAAGAGCAAAAAGATCAATACCATCGGAAAGAATGCGTTTAAGGGAATCAGCAAAAAGGCAGCGATCAAAGTGCCGAAAGCACAGAAGAAAAAGTATACAAAACTTCTGAATAAAGCAAAACTTTCCAAAAAGGTAAAGATAAAGTAACAAAAAGCAATAAAAGCAAAGCAATAAAAGCAAAGCAATAAAAGCAAAGCAAAGGAAAGAAAGGAGCAAAATATTATGGGACTTATCAGAGCAGCAGCCGGCGCAGTCGGCGGTACACTGGCAGACCAGTGGAAAGAGTTTTTCTATTGTGAGGCTATGAATGTGGATACCCTTGTGGTAAAAGGACAGAAGCAGGTGGGAAAGCGGTCCTCCAACACAAAAGGCAGTGAAAATATCATTTCCAACGGTTCAGGGATTGCGGTAGCAGACGGACAGTGTATGCTCATTGTTGAGCAGGGAAAGATCGTGGAGGTTTGTGCGGAGCCAGGTCAGTTTACGTATGACAGTTCTACAGAACCAAGTATTTTCACCGGAAAACTGGGTGAAGGTCTGAAAAAGACCTTCGCCACCTTTGGAAAACGTTTTACATACGGCGGTGATACCGGAAAAGACCAGAGAGTATATTATGTCAATACAAAAGAGATCATGGACAACAAGTTCGGCACAGCCAATCCGTTTCTGTTCCATGTGGTTGACCACAATACCGGCATGAGCCGTGACGTTCAGGTCAGATGCAACGGTATTTATTCCTACCGTATCACCGACCCGATCCTTTTCTACAAAAATGTCTGCGGAAACGTAGAACTTTACTATGACAGAGAAGAGATTGACGGACAGTTAAAAACAGAGTTTATCTCAGCACTCCAGCCGGCATTTGCACAGTTATCCAAACTGGAGCTTCTGCCAAGCGATATCCCGATGCATGCCGCAGATCTCGAAGAAGCCATGAACGTGGCCCTTACCAAAAAATGGGCAGAAAAACGAGGTATCTCCGTAGTATCGGTAGCCATGAACCCGATCAGCCTGAAAGAAGAAGATCTCAAGAAGATCCAGGAGATCCAGGATGCAGCCATACTGCGTGATCCGTCCATGCTGGCAGCGACTCTGGGAGGAGCACAGGCAGAAGCCATGAAAGCAGCCGCATCCAATCCAAATGGTGCGATGATGGGCTTTATGGGACTGAACATGGCAGGAGGAGCAGGCGGAGCCAATATCCAGGACCTGCTTCAGATGGGAAATCAGAGAGCGCAGATGCAGCAGACACAGATGCAGCAGCCGGTAAGTCAGCAGATCCAGGAAGAAAAGCAGATCCGCCCGGCATCCCAGGCGGAAAGCTGGCAGTGCAGCTGCGGAGCAGTCAACACCGGTAAGTTCTGCATGGAATGTGGAACACCAAAGCCGGAAGAAGGATGGAAGTGTTCCTGCGGTGCCATGAACAAAGGCAGATTCTGCAGTGAGTGCGGAAGTCCAAGACCTGCGGCAGCGAAAAAATACCGCTGCGACAAATGCGGCTGGGAACCGGAAGATCCGGCGAATCCGCCACGTTTCTGCCCGGAATGTGGAGATCCGTTCAACGATTCTGATATAGTGAGGGGATAAGTATGGCAGATATTAAAGAATATAAATGCCCGGCCTGCGGAGGCGCCATGGAATTTGACAGCAAAAGCCAGAAAATGAAATGCCCTTTTTGCGATACCGTTGTGGATATGGCAGAATTTGAAGAAGCAGATGCCGGAAACAAAGCGAAACAGAACAAACAGGAAGGAAATGCAGCAGAAGGAGATCAGGGAGCAGAAGGAAAACCGGAAGGTCAGATGATGCTCTATGTATGCGAGTCCTGCGGCGGTGAGATCCTGGCAGAGAAAACAACAGGTGCTACAAGCTGCCCGTACTGCGGCAACAAAGTCGTTATGAAAGGACAGTTTGACGGAGCGCTGCAGCCGGACTGTATCATTCCGTTTAAAAAGGATAAAAAGCAGGCAAAAGAAGCGTATTGCAAACACCTCGAAGGCAGGAAATTTCTGCCATCCGTCTTTAAACAGCAGAATCATATAGATGAGATCAAGGGTCTCTACGTGCCGTTCTGGATATTTGACCTGGAGGCAAATGCAGATATTTCCTATCATGCACAGAAAATACGTGTCTGGGAGTCCGGTGACACCGAATATACGGAGCGTGAACATTTTGCCGTTCGAAGAGCAGGAAGCGTGGCTTTTGAGAAAGTTCCGGCAGATGGTTCCAAAAAGATGGATGACACCCTGATGGAGTCCATTGAACCGTATGATTTTAAAGAAGCCGTACCATTTCGTATGGCTTATATGGCAGGATATCTTGCAGACCGCTACGACGTACCGAAAGAAGAGTGCATCGGGCGGGCAAAAAAGCGCATCCAGCAGAGTACGGAGAGTGTATTCCGCAAGACTGTGAAAGGATACCAGGACATTGATCAGGAAAGCTGCAAACTGCAGATCAAAGATCAGGCAAAATATGCTCTTTATCCGGTCTGGATCTTAAATACAACCTGGAGAGGAAAGAAATACATTTTTGCCATGAACGGTCAGACAGGGAAAATGGTCGGAGATCTTCCGGCAGATAATGGAGCATTCTGGAAATTTGTAGCTATGTGGGGAGCAGGGATCGGAATCATCCTCTATGCACTGCTCGTTCTTTTCATGGTAGTATTGTAGGAGGTAGGAAAATGAGAAAAACAAACAGAAAGTTACTGCCTCTGCTGCTTGGAATGCTTTTGTTTCTGTGTATGCCGCTGATCCATCTGCAGGCAGCAGCAGAGCATCCGGCAAGACTTGATGATCAGGCGGAATTGCTTACAGCAGAAGAAAAACAGGAGATCCAGACAAAACTGGATACTGTCAGTGAACAGCATAACTGTGATGTGGCGGTTATGACGGTAAATTCCCTGGAAGGCAAGACAGCAACCGAGTATGCAGATGATGTATTTGACGGGGAAGGATATGGACTTGGAGATGGAAAAGACGGAATCCTGTTTCTGGTAGATATGGGGGACCGCAACTGGGCAACGAGTACCCATGGCTATGCGATCACTGCATTTACGGATGCCGGACTGGACTATATCGAAGAAAAAGTTCTCTCAGATTTAAGTGATGGTGCATATGCACAGGCATTTACCACCTTTGCAGAACAGTGTGATCTGTTCCTGACACAAGCAGAGACAGGGGCACCGTACGATGTGGGCAATATGCCGCAGGAGCCGTTTGCCTATGTATTCTGGCTGGTTGTATGCCTGGCGGTCGGATTTGTGATCGCACTTATCACGGCATTGATCAAACGCTCCAGCCTGAAGTCGGTTGTAAAAAAGACATCAGCAGAAGATTATATGAAAGAAAACAGCTTCCAGCTTACAACAAAGCAGGATCGCTTTATCAACAGAGTGGTTACGAGCCGTCCGATCCCAAAAGACGACGATTCGCACAGCGGGGGAGGCGGAAGCACGACACATGTCAGCTCTTCCGGAGAGACACACGGCGGACACAGCGGAAAATTCTAAAAACAGCGACTGCAAAAATGTGACACGTTTTTGCAGTCGTTTTCAATTTACAGAAAATTGTTTTTCAGTAAATTAAAAACGTGCTTCGAAAGGATGTGTCTGAAATATTCTTTCCTCTGTTATTTTTGACCGGAGTGTGCTATGATAGAACGCAGGACTGTTTCCAGGAAATCAGGCCTTGTATTTATAAGAAAAATAGGAGAACAGAAAATATCATGAAAATGTTAAAGAAAAGAGCCGGGCACCGGCATATGACATCATTCCAGATTATCATACTGGGATTTATGGGGGTGATCCTGGCAGGAAGCCTGCTGCTGATGATGCCGTGGGCATCCAGAAGCGGAAAATGGAGTTCTTTTTCCGATACACTCTTTACGGCTACGTCTGCGGTGTGTGTGACCGGACTGGTTGTGCAGGATACGGCGACTTACTGGTCGGAATTTGGACAGATAATCATCCTTCTTCTGATTCAGACCGGAGGACTTGGAGTAGTGACCGTGGCAGTTTCGATTGCGACGATAGCAGGAAGAAAGATCGGACTGATGCAGAGAAGTACCATGCAGGAGGCGATCGCCGCACCGAAAATGAGCGGCATCGTGCGGATGACTTTTTTTATTTTGAAAGCATCTTTTCTGATCGAACTGCTGGGAGCCGTATTGCTCTTTCCGGTATTTTATCGTGAATTTGGTCTGGCAAAAGGTCTCTGGTATTCGGTATTTCATTCGATATCCGCGTTTTGCAATGCAGGTTTTGATCTGATGGGGGTAAAAGGCAAATTTTCATCACTGACTTCCTTTGTGACCAATCCACTTTTAAATATGACGATCATGACGCTGATCGTCGTGGGCGGCATCGGATTTTTTACCTGGCTGGATATCCGTGAGAACAAATGGCATATTACAAAGTACCGCCTGCAGAGCAAGGTTGTGCTTGGAGTCAGCGCCTTTTTGATCTTCGCACCGGCAGTGCTGTTTTTCTTCCTGGAGTTTCAGGATCTGCCGCTGGGTGAACGTATCTGGAGTTCTCTCTTTCAGTCTGTAACTACGAGAACTGCCGGATTCAATACCGCAGACCTTGCCGGCATGACCGATTCCGGAAAAATGGGCATGGTGCTTCTGATGCTGATCGGAGGATCGCCGGGGTCTACGGCAGGCGGTATGAAAACCACTACCGCGGCTGTTTTATTTGCCATGGCAATCTCGGTATTCCGCAAAAACGAACAGGCACACTTATATAATAGAAGAATTGCCGAGGAGACACAGCGAAATGCCGCTACGATTTTTGTATTGTACATGATGTTGTTCATAGGCAGTGCCATGTTTATCAGTTATGTGGAAAAAGTGCCGCTGCTAACTGCATTTTTCGAGACCGCTTCCGCAGTGGGAACAGTCGGACTGTCACTTGGGCTGACACCGAAGCTGTGCCTGGCATCCAGGCTGATCCTGGTCTGCCTGATGTTCTTTGGAAGAGTCGGTGGCCTGACACTGATCTTTGCGACAATTTCCGAAAAACGGACAGAATATAAATATCCACAGGAAAAAATTACCGTGGGCTAAAGGAGGAAGCCATGAAATCAATTTTACTGATCGGCCTTGGCAGATTTGGCCGTCATATCGCAATAAAACTGGATGAAATGAATCATCAGGTGATGGCAGTAGACAACAAAGAAAGCAGGGTGGAGGCAGTCATGCCGTATGTGCGCAATGCACAGATCGGAGATGCCACAAACGAAGATTTTATCCGTTCCCTTGGAGTTCGGAATTTTGATGTATGTATCGTGGCAATCGGAGACGATTTCCAGAGCTCCCTGGAAGCGACCTCACTTTTAAAAGAACTGGGCGCAAAGCTGGTCGTATCCAGGGCGGCCAGAGACGTACACGCCAAATTTCTGCTTCGAAACGGTGCCGATGAAGTCGTTTATCCGGAAAAACAGCTTGCAACCTGGACAGCGATCCGCTACAGCGCCGACCACATCTTGGACTATATCGAGCTGGATGAAGAACACGGGATCTTCGAAATCGCCATACCGGATGCCTGGATCGGGAAAACCGTAGGCAAACTGGATATCCGTAAAAAATATAACGTCAACATCATGGCACTGCGGCACAATGGTATATTGGATATGAACATCTCCTCCGATACACTGCTGGAGGATGACCAGACGATGCTGGTGCTGGGAAATATGAAAAATATACAGAAACAGTTCCATATATAGAGAATGCTGTACGGTTTTTGGCATTTCACAAATGCCTGAAGATGATCAGGGAAAGAAAGGGTGCGAATTGAAAACAAAGATTGAAGTGAGTGAAGAAAAGAACAAAACAGAGAATATATCGGAACAAGAACAAACACAGATTCTGGCGGCAGAATACCTGATAGAACTGATCCGATCTGTGCTTGAAAAGAGAGCGCCACGGTCAAAGCCGGATAATATATCCATGGGGCAGATTTTAAAAGTGGCACAAAAACATAATCTGGAGTGCATCTCTTACGATGGAGCAGTGCAGATCGCCGGGGAGAAAGATGCTGAAGTTATGCAGAAGTGGAAAAGACGCAGGCAGATGTGCACGGCACAAAGCATGATGCAGCAAAGAGAAGCAGAGATTCTTTTTGAAACACTGACAAAGAACGGAGTGCGTATTCTGCCCCTGAAAGGTATTGTTTTAAAAAAGATTTATCCCAGACCAGAATATCGCCAGATGACAGATATTGATATTCTGGCAGATGAGGAAAATCGCAAAAAAATCCAGCGTATCATGGAAGAACAGGGTTATACACCGGATGGTCGGGAGAATGAAGATACCGTGGATTCTTATACAAAAAAGCCATGGATGCATGTGGAAGTGCATGATCATCTGATGGCACGCAGATTTAAACGGAAAGATCAATATCAGGATGTATGGAAACACAGCATCAGAGAAGAGTTTGGTTATCAGATGGACTGGAATGATTATTATATTTTTATGATGGATCATTTTGCGAAACATTTTTATCATTCAGGAAGCGGTATTCGTTTTTTGCTTGATATTTATGTGTTTCTGAGAGAAAAGGGAAACCTTCTGGATCAGAACGAACTGGAAAAAAGATTTACGGTTATGGGACTGAAAGATTTCCGGGGAGAAATGGAGCAGCTTGCGCAGATATGGTTTGGAAATATGGCAGATGCACAGGCGGAGGACAAAGAAAAGGAAAGGAGTATACTTCTGGCAGGGACGTTTGGGACGAAAAAACAGTACTATATGAGCGAGCAGGCAAAAATAAAGGAAAAATATAAAATTGCCTGGCTTGTGAAACCGGTCTATCTGCTGAAGAGGACATTTCCCGGATTTTATTATATGAGGGAAAGATATCCTGTTTTGAGAAAGATTCCTTTTTTACTTCCAATAACCTGGATTTTGCGTTTCTTTCGCGGTATAATAGTCAGAAAAAAAGAAATAGCAAAAGAAATCCGAGATGTAAGCAAAAGCTGAGTTATAAAAGAGGTGAAGGCTATGATTGATTTTCATACACATATTCTTCCGGAAATGGATGATGGAAGCCGCGATCTGGAGGAGACAAAAAAATTACTGCAGATGGAATATGAGCAGGGAATCCACCATATAGTTGCAACTTCACATTTCTATGCACAGGAAGAATTCCCGGAGAAATTTCTGAAAAGACGGGACAGACGCATGCAGCAGGTGAAGGATATGCTGGAAGGGGAAGAATGGGGATTACAGATGCATCTGTATTCCGGTGCGGAAGTACTGTACTATACGGGAATATCAGAGTCTCCGGATCTTCCGGCACTGTGTCTGGAGAAAACGGACACGTTGCTTCTGGAACTCCCGTTTCAGCAATGGGACATGGGGATCTATCAGGAAGTGGAAAAGATGATAGAAGTACGCAGACGGAACATTGTTCTTGCACATATAGAACGTTATATTCAGTATCAGAAGAATCCGGATATCTGGAACGAGATATTGAAGCTTCCGGTATATATTCAGCTCAATGCAGGGAATATTCTCCTGTGGAGAAGAAGAGCTCTGTGCAAAAAGCTGTTAAAAAGCGGACTTCCGGTCCTGCTTGGGAGCGACTGCCACAATGTAAAGAAGCGGCCGCCGGAGCTGCAAAAAGCGCGTGCGGTGGTAAAGCGGATCGCAGGCAGGGAAGTGCTGGAACAGATTGACAGGCTGGGAGAACAGGTGCTGGGTTTATGAGAAGAAAAGAAAAAATAAAGGCACTCTTGTGGGTGGCTGGATTTGCAGGCATGATCTGCCTGATCTATTTTATGCTGCAAAAAGGAGAACAGACCTTTGGAGTTGCAAAGGACACAGAAGATCAGGTACAGGTGGAAACATCGGATGAACTGGAAAAACTTTTGTGGAAAAGTATTAAATTTGGTAAAAAAAAGTATCAGTACAGCAGTGATTATGAGACCTATCTCTTCCTTGGAACGGACGGAAGCGGTCATGAAAGTGCAAACCGGGAAGAATATGTTGGAAATATGGCAGACTTTCTGATGCTTGCAGTGATCAACAGGAAGGAACAGACGTATGCACTTTTGCAGTTGAACCGGGATACGATGACAGAGATCAATCTGATCGGAAAAGACGGAGAAGGCATGGCGACTGCAAATATGCAGCTTTGTACGGCACACTGGTACGGGGGGACGGAAAAGGAAAGCAGTGAAAATACAGTCAATGCTGTGTCGCAGCTGCTTGGCGGACTTACGATTGATGGATATTATACGCTGAATATGGAGAATATCTCCCGGTTGAACCATGCAGCAGGCGGTGTGACAGTAACGATAAAAAATGATCTGACATCATTGGATCCGTCAATGAAACAGGGGGAAACCATAACGCTTACGGATGAGCAGGCATATCGGTTTGTTCGTGGCCGTATGGGAGTGGAAGATGGAGAGAATACCTCACGAATGGAACGGCAAAAACAGTACCTGGAGGCATTCCTGGAAAAAATAAAAGAAAATATGCAGGAAGATCCGCAGAGTGCGCTGGATGTATATGATGAAATGGCAGATGTATCTGTCACAAATATAAGCGGAGGAACTATAACAGATATTCTGACAGAGATGCATACAGCAGAAAACCGTGGGATTTTTCAGATAGAAGGGGAAAGCAGGACGGGAGAGCACCTGGATGACGGTCTGGAACATGCCGAATTTTATTTGAACAAAAAAGATATTGCCATAACTATGAAAGTGTTATATAATATAAAAGAATGAAGAGTATTAGGCATGATAAAAGAGAGGAAATACAGATGGATCAGAAAGAAAATAGTACTGTACAGAGTACGGCAGATGAGATTGATCTTGTAGAATTGTTTTATTATCTGAAGCGTAAGTGGATTTTGATTACAGCAGTATTTTTGATCGGGATAGTGGCAGCCGCAGCAGGGACAAAACTTCTGCTCAAACCCAAATATACTGCGGTTTCTAAATTGTACGTAGTATCAGCCTCCGGGAAGAATATTGTTAATCTGGATGATCTGCGGCTGGGTACCACATTATCGGCAGACTACAAGGAACTTATGAAGACAAGGCCGGTGTGCGAAGAGATCATTGAGGAGCTGGGACTGGATTATACCACAAGAAAGTTAAAGAACATGATTGATATCCAGCCGGTAGAGGATACGCGGATCCTGACGGTTTCGGTTGTCAGCCATGATCCGGAAGAGGCGAAAAATATTGCCAATGCTATGGCAAATAAAGCAGTTACGTATCTTCCAAAGCTGATGGGGATTTCAGCACCAAACATAGCAGAGGAGGCAGTTCTGCCGAAAGTGCCGACCTCGCCGAGCATGTCAAAAAATGCAGTTCTGGGAGGTTTGTTTGCACTGATTGTTGTATGTGGTATTCTGACGGTGCTCTTTTTGATGGATGATACAGTAAAGACAGCAGAAGATATAGAAAAACTGATCGGTGTTATGCCGTTGACTACGATTCTGGAGTGGCAGGATCCGACAAAGAAAAAACAGGCAGTACACTGGGGGAATTGATTGATGAATAAGTTGTTGATAAATGAAATGCCAACAATGTCCTACCTGACAGAAGAGGCATTAAATCGTTTAAGAGTAAACCTGAATTTTTTGGGAAATGATGTCCGCAGGATCATGATTATCAGCTCGACTGAGAATGAAGGAAAAAGCTTTGTGGCATTTCATATCTGGAGACAGATGGCTCAGTCCGGTGTGGACAGTATTTTGATCGATGCAGATCTGAGAAAGTCTGTTATGACTAAAAAATATCATATGGAAGCTGTGGATGGAAAAGAGTTCTTTGGAACATCACATGCACTTGCAAAAGATATGGCATTGAAAGATGCTGTATGGCATACCGAGATGGAGCATGGAGATATTCTTCCTAATGTAGAGAATCTGATCAATCCTACGATGCTTTTTGAAGGAAAAGCTTTTCAGAGGCTGCTCGATGAAGCGGCTGAGGCATATCGCTTTGTATTTGTGGATGTACCGCCGCTTGATCTTGTTTCAGATGGTGAAAAGATCGGTTCTATGTGTGATGGCGCGATTCTGGTCGTCAGAAGCGGGAGAGTATCCAAAAGTATTTTCCAGAATACCGTAAACCAGTTAGAAAGATCTGGCTGTCCATTACTTGGGGTAGTACTCAATGGCGTAGAGGACCAGAGAAAACAAAAGTATTATCAGACTTACGGTTATTACGAAAAAAGAAGCAAAAAATAAACAGGGTACTTCGGTATCAGCGTTCAGCGGCCGATTTACTGCATGATATTTATATTGTGCGATATATAAGATATAAAGAAGAAAGGAGGGGAAAGATATGAGAAAAACAATGAAAAAAATTCTTGCTCTTACACTGGCAGCAGCATTGACCCTGGGAACAGCTGTTACCTCCATGGCTGCCACAACCAGTCCGACTGTGGGAAAGGTTCCGGTAACGGAGGACAATGTAAAAACAGATGACTCTGCCTTTACGACACAAACGAACAAAAAAGGAACGTTAAAGATCAAAGGGGCAAAGGCTGTTTCAAAATCCAAAGCAACAGTTCCGGCTACCCTGACGGTTAATGGTGTAACATACAAAGTAACCAGCCTGGGTACAAAGTCTCTGTCAAACTGGAGAAAGGTGAAAACAATCGTACTTTCTGAAAATGTAAATACGATTCAAAAATCTGCTTTCCAGAATTGTAAGAAATTAAGAACAATCATTGTAAAAAATGCAAAGCCGACCAAATTTTATGCAAAGGCTTTTAAGGGCGTCAATACGAAAAAGATCACCATTAAATTCAGCAAAAAGATGTCTAAAAAGAACTATCGCAAGAGCGTCAAGCTCCTGAAAAAAATTGGATTTAAAGGAAAAATCAAACGCGCTTAGTGTAAAAGAAGCTGTGGAAAGAACAAGCTTTCTGCAGCTTCTTTTTTTACATGCCGGATGGTTGAAGAAATGTCGCATCTTGTCAAGATCACATGGATGCTGCATGATGAAGTGAAAAATATATAAAAAGAGGTATAGATATCGATGAAAACGTCCACTCCTCATGGTGTACCTGCACATATGCTGGATAACCCGGAACAATATATCACGAAAGCAGGTAAGCTCTTTCGCAGCCACAGCCTAGATGAATTACCACAGATCTGGGATATCTTTATCGGAGATAGCGGTATAATAGGGACGGGACAACCAAGAAAAACCTTGATTTTACGAGAGTTTCGCTGGCTTAGTCGAGTCTGGTTATGATGATTTTTTTACGTGGTTGGGCCGATTGAGCTGGGGAATTATGTACAGATGAGTAGTTTCTTGGATGCTTATTTTGACCCACATTATAAGCTGAAAAATTATGATAAGGAGGTTTGACCTGGCCTGCGAATGATTTTTGAACAGAACATTCACAGGCTATTTGTTGTGTTAAGGACTCCAAAATTGTTGGGGGAGTAATGGACTATATGAAAAAGAAAGATTGTAAGAATGAATATGAGAAACAAGTAAGAACAATTATCTTCATTGAACGATGAAAATATAAGTTTTTAAGAAAAAAGAAAATGCAGGATAAGTAAGATTAAAACTTGCGGATGGAGAAATACAAATGAAATATAAAAAGCGTAATGTTCGATGGATGTTGCTTGTATATGATTTGCTTGTGTATGAATTATCAGCAGTGTTACTTTTAGGACTTTATGGTGGAAATAATAAACTTTCCATTTCAGGTATGTTGCAACAGATGGTTCTTGCACTGTTATGTGTATTTTCAATTAGATTGATTGGAAATGTATATGGACAGATTTGGAGATATGGCGGTATTCAGTGTTATATTCGATTGTTATATACAGATGCAATAGCATTTTTTGTCTCTTTGATTTTAGAACTGGTTCTTCCAGTTGAGAAAATTATATTTGCGCGAATGCTGTGTTTGAACAGTATAAATCTCTTAGGCGCATTGGCATTAAGGATGATGTACAGATATGCATATAAATGTAGTAATCAGGAAACTAAGCAGGGAAGATTTTTAGCTTCATTATTATATACATTCTGCAGAGTAAAGAAAGGAAATGATAAAGAAGTCCAGAAGATCAAAATAGCAATAATTGGAGCTGGACATGTAGGAGTAAGCTTTGCAGAAGATCTTATGAATAGTGATGAAGCGGTATACATTCCAAGATGTTTTATTGATACTAATGAAAATAAAGTAGGTCGTGAAATTCAGGGATTACCGGTATGGCTAGAAGATGAAGCGACATTTAGAAAATTGAATGAGTACGAAGTACAGGAAATTGTATTTGCTATACCGTCAATGGATGCAGAAAAGAAGAAAACACTATATGAATACTATAAAAATGCTGGATATAAATTAAAAGTTTATGATTATCCGACTGTTTATGCGGCAGGAGGAAAGCGACATTTGAGAGAATTTGATATTGAGGAATTACTATTCAGAAAGCCATTGGTGGTATATAATGATCATACAAATGAATATTACAAAGGCAAAGTTGTTTTGATTACTGGTGGTGGCGGTTCCGTTGGATCGGAGCTGTGTCGTCAGTTGACAAAGATGCAACCGAAACAGATTGTTATTTTGGATATTTATGAAAATGGCGCATACGATGTTCAGCAGGAATTAAAAATTGTATATGGAAATACTTTAAATCTTCAGATTGAAATTTGTTCTATTACACACAAGAAAGCACTGGAACGTGTATTTGCTAAGTATCATCCACAGATTGTAATTAATGCAGCAGCACATAAGCATGTGCCTTTAATGGAACATAACTGTATCGAAGCCATCTATAACAATGTATTTGGAACACAGAATCTGGTAGAACTTTGTGAAAAATATGAAGCGGAACGTTTCATGATGGTATCAACGGACAAAGCGGTTAATCCTACAAATGTTATGGGTGCTACCAAGAGAATGTGCGAAATGATTGTAAAGAGTGCAAGTACACATGGAAAAGTGAAGTACAGTGCGACACGTTTTGGAAATGTATTAGGTAGTGCGGGTTCAGTTATTCCGTTATTTAAACGTCAGATAGCTAATGGAGGACCGGTTACAGTTACAGATAAGCGAATTATCCGATATTTTATGACTATCCCAGAAGCATCACAGCTTGTACTTCAAAGTGGGGCTATGGCAAATAATGGAGAGCTTTTCGTATTGGATATGGGACAACCTGTAAAAATAATGGATTTGGCAGAGAATATGATTCGTTTGTCTGGTGTACAGGGAATTGAAATTGTGGAAACCGGATTAAGACCAGGAGAAAAGTTGTATGAAGAATTGTTGGTTAAAACAGAAGAATTAGATAAAACAAGTAATAGCATGATATTTATTGAGCGTGATTCAGCATTAAGTCCGGAAGAAATTAATACTCGTCTGAATATGCTTAGAGAAGTTTGTGAAACAGGAGATGATTCACAGGCAAGAGAAGTATTGAGAAAAGCTGTACCAACATTTAAAAAGCCGGAAGAAGTTAATCGAGCTGCTGAATTTGCTGTATATCAAAAAAAGAGCGAGCCTGAAAGGGAAGAAGCAGTAGCTATATAAAATATAACAAGATTGTATCTTTATAAAAATACGGGAAGGAAGCATATGCATTACGAAACAAAATCAATATTAGACAAGATCAAAGGCTCTATTATTTTGGCAACGGAAGAGGGCGAACAGGAATATGCAAAGGTTGATGCAATTCCAGAGAATCTATTGGATGATGAAATGAGTTAGTACTATTGAGGCAAGAGATAGCAAAATTGTTCTTTGTTTGAAAAAGAATGAAATAGTTAAAAATAATCTGAATACAGAGTGGGTAAAAGAAGAGGTAGGAAGAACGGGTGTTGAGCCAGGCTTTTTCTAAAAAAATCAGTCAGATAAAGGGAGAAAAGATATTATGAAGATTTCATTTTCACCGCCAGATATAACAGAAAAAGAAATTGAACAGGTGTCAGAAGCACTAAGATCCGGATGGATTACAACTGGACCTAAGACAAAAGAATTAGAGCGAGAAGTTGCAGATTTATGTGGTGTAAATCGTGCGGTTTGTCTTAATTCGCAGACAGCTTGTGCAGAAATGACCTTGCGCTTATTAGGAATTAAAGAAGGCGATGAAGTCATTACGTGTGCGTATACATATACTGCAAGTGCATCTGTAGTATGCCATGTAGGGGCAAAACTTATTTTAATTGATACTCAGAGAGATTCTCTTGAAATGGATTATGAGCAGTTGGAGAATGCGATTACTGAAAAAACGAAAGTAATTATTCCAGTAGATCTCGGTGGAGTGCCATGTGATTATGACAGGATTTTTTCTATTGTGGAACGTAAGAAAGACTTATTCCATCCGGCAAATAAAATACAGGAAAGCATCGGCAGAGTGATTGTTATGGCAGATGCAGCACATGCTTTTGGTGCAACCTGGAAAGAGAAACCAGTTGGAAGTATTGCTGATTTTTCAAATTTCAGTTTCCATGCAGTTAAGAATTTTACAACTGCAGAAGGTGGTGCTGCTGTTTGGAAAGATATTGATGGAATTGATAACGAAGAAATTTATCATCAGTATCAGTTGTTATCACTTCATGGTCAGTCAAAAGATGCACTTGCGAAAACGCAGCTTGGGGCGTGGGAGTATGACATCATTGGACCTTGGTTTAAATGTAATATGACTGATGTTGTAGCTGGAATAGGACTGGCACAGATGAAGAGATATAAAGGATTGCTTGAACGTCGAAAAGAAATCATAGAAAAATATGATACGGCATTTAAGCCAATCAGAATAGAGGTATTAAATCACTATACGGAAAATCATCAGTCATCTGGTCATTTGTACATAACAAGAGTTCCGGGGATTACGCTGGAGCAGAGGCATGAGATTATTGTGAAAATGGCAGAAGCAGGCGTTGCCTGCAATGTGCATTATAAGCCGTTGCCAATGATGACTGCATACAAAAATATGGGATTTGATATTAAAGAATATCCTAATGCATATAAGAGATTTGAAAATGAGATTACTTTACCGCTTCATACAAAACTTACAGATAAAGAAGTGGATTATGTGATCAAGCAGTTTAGTAGAATCGTGAAAGAATATATTTAAATGTGATAGCAGGAATGGGAGATACAGATGTTACGAGAATGGGAGAAATTACCAAAATTTATGCAGACGGAGGAAGTTCATCCATATTATGACAGTTTAAAAAAGAAAAAAATTAGCTTGGCTTTAAAAAGAGGATTTGATGTATTTGCTGCATCTGTTATGCTTGTAACATTTTCTCCTGTATTAATTGCGATCTCAATTATGATTGCAAGAGATTCTAAAGGAGGAGTGTTTTATCGTCAGGAGCGTGTTACACAATACGGAAGAAAATTCAAGATATTTAAATTCCGAACAATGGTTGCTAATGCAGATAAAATTGGCACCCAGGTTACCGTATCCAATGATAGTAGAGTTACAAGGGTAGGCGAAAAACTTCGTAAATATCGTCTGGATGAATTGCCGCAGTTAATAAATATTGTTTTAGGCGATATGACGCTTGTAGGAACCAGACCAGAAAGCACACATTATGTAAAGAAGTATACACCGGAAATGTTTGCTACGTTGTTATTACCGGCGGGAGTTACATCTGAGGCGAGTATAAAATATAAAGATGAAGCAGAGTTATTGGATAAAGCAGACGATGTGGACAAAGTATATGTAGAAAAGGTTCTTCCGGAGAAGATGAAATACAATCTTGAAAGTATCAGAAAATTTAGTTTTATACATGATATAGGAACAATGATAAAAACAGTTTTTGCAGTGATTAGGTAGGAAGTGTATATGGAAAAAGGATTAGTATCAGTTATTACGCCAACATATAATTGTGCGAAGTTTATAGGGAAAACAATTGAATCTGTTCAGGCACAAACTTATCAGCAATGGGAAATGATCATTGTTGATGATTGCTCGACAGACAATACAAAAGAAATTGTCGATAAATATATAAAAGAAGATGCTAGAATAAAATATTTTTGCTTAGAAAATAACTCTGGAGCTGCCGTTGCAAGAACAAAAGCAATGGAGTTGGCAAATGGGGAATATATGGCTTTTTTGGATTCTGATGATATTTGGACAGAAGAAAAATTGAAAAAGCAATTAGCATTTATGAAAAAACATGATGTTGCATTTTCTTGTACAACGTATGAACAAATTGATGAAAATGGGAAATCATTAAATAAAATTATAAAGACAGTACCAAAGGCTGATTATAATCGAGTGCTTTTAGATTGCCCGGTAGGAAATTCTACGGTTATGTACAACGTAGAAAAGATGGGAAAATTTGAAGTACCTAATATTAGAAAACGAAACGATGATGCTTTGTGGCTTCGAATGTTAAAAAAAGAAAAGTACATTTATGGTATGAAATCGGTGCTTATGAAATACCGAATAAGACAGAATTCTATTTCAAGTAATAAATTCAAAGTGATTAAATATCATTGGATTTTATATAGAGATATAGAACATCTTAGTATAGTTAGAAGTGTTTTTCATATTGCATATTGGTGTGTGATTAAATTGCTAAAAATTAAGTAGGGAAATAAATATGAAAATATCAGTATTAGTTCCTACGTTAGGAACAAGAGAAAAGGAAATTAGACGATTATTAGAAACACTAGAAAAACAGTCATATAAAGACTTTGAAATTATATTTGTAACGCAGGATAATCATGAAATTGTAAAAGATATAATTTGTAAATATAGTGATTTGGATATAAAGCAAATTGAAATTAGTGTAAAAGGATTATCACGAGCTAGAAATATAGGATTAGAGCAGGCATCAGGCGAGATAGTAGTATTATCCGATGATGATTGTTGGTATCCTGCAAATGCATTTGAAATTATTGTAAATACGTTTAAAAAAAGACAATGTGCTAAAATTGTATTATCACAGATTTTTGATCCAGAAAAAAATATTTCATATAAAAATTATACTTCCAACGAAGAGTATGTAATAAACAAATTACAGCTCATGTCAAAATCGTCTATTGAAGTTGCATTCAAAAAAGATTTAATGATGAATAAAAAATTTGATGAACGTTTAGGTTTGGGAAGCGAATTTGTATGTGGAGAAGAAGTGGATTTCCTTTTAAGTAATTATGAAAAAAATGCAATCTTTTATATACCAGAGGTAACGGTTTATCATAAAAAGAAAGAAAATGGTAGTAGTAACAAACAAATTATTGCTAAAGGGGCAATTTATGGAAAGAATTTTAATATATTTATTTGTTTATTAGTTTTACTTAGAGATTTGATGTTAAAAAGAGAAAATAATTTTAAATACTTTTTTGAGGGATATAATGAATATTTTAAAAGAACAAATTAAACTGTCAGTAGCTTATCCTGGATGGCATTCGGCAATAAAAAAATTAAAATCAAATAAAAATAAAAAGATTTTTTTATTTGGAACACCTATACATGGTAATTTGGGGGATCATGCAATCGCAATCCAAGAACAATATTTTTTTGAAGATTTTTTCCCGGACTATGAATATTTTGAAATATTGATGCCTATGTATCATACACAAAAAGAAATAATAAAAAATATAGTGACACCTGAAGATTTAGTTGTAATTTCGGGTGGTGGATGGATGGGGAATTTATGGATACATAATGAATGTGTTATACGTGAGATTGTGCAGAACTATCCAAATAATAAGATTATTATTTTTCCACAAACAGTATATTATACTTCAGACGAACTGGGAGAGAGAGAATACAGAATAACAAATAAAATATTACAAAAACATAGTAATTTACATATTTTTGTAAGAGAAAGGAAGTCTTACAATTTTATAAAACAAAAATTTGAATTTACAGGGAACTCAGATGTATATTTAGTGCCAGATATGGTTTTGTATGGGAAAAATATAATAACAAAGGAAAAATGTACTGGATATGAGAAAGTGATAAATGTATGTATTCGAGAGGATTGCGAATCTGAGCAAGAAAATATTGATGATTTTTATGAAAAAATAAAACAAAATTATAATATTAGAAAAATCAGTACTGTTATAAAATTGCCAGTTGTTTTAAGAAAGCGAATAAGCGAGTTGCAAAAGTCGTGGGAAACTTTTGAAAATGCGGAAATTACTATAACAGATCGTTTACATGCAATGTTGTTTTCTGTATTAAATGGGACTCCATGCATTGTTTTAAATAATAAAACTGGTAAAGTTTTTGGAGTGGCAGATTGGCTTGATGATACAAATATGATTGTAAGAGCTAATTCGTTAAGTGAAGTGTTTGAAAAATTAAAGAGAACAACTATATGGGAACATAAAAAATATGATAGAGAGAAATTGCTAAACTATTTTGAAAAAATGGCGGATGTAATACGAAAGGATTAAGTATGAAAATTAAAAGATTGTTAGTTATCAATGTACCAATTAAGAATTGTAATCTTAAATGTGAATATTGTTATATTTCAGCATTGAAAGAAAATGAAAAAGGAGCAGCTAAATTCCTATATACTCCAAAGCATGTTGGCGAATGTCTTTCAAAAGAGAGGTTAGGAGGCACTTGTATTATAAATCTAACGGGAGGAGGAGAAACTCTTATTCCGAAAGAAATGCCGCAATATATTTATCAATTATTATTACAAGGACATTTTTTAGAGGTTGTAACAAATGGAACATTGACAAGTCGATTTGATGAAATTGCTGACTTTCCAAGAAATTTGTTAGAGCATTTGGAATTCAAATTTTCTTTCCACTATGCAGAGTTAAAGAAAAAAGGATGGCTAGATAGATACTTTTCAAATGTGAAAAAGATGTGGGAAAAGGGATGTTCGTTTACTATTGAGTTAATGCCTTATGATGGATTGATTGATGATATTGATGCAATTATAAATCTTTGTAAATCAGAACTAGGAGCAGCATGTCAAATTACAGTAGGACGAAATGATTTGACTGAGAAAAAAGATCTTTTGACATCTATGTCAAGAAAAGAGTATGAGTCTGTTTGGAGAAAATTTGATTCTACAATGTTTGATTTTAAATTGGATATTTTTCAGAAAAAAATAGATGATTTTTGTTATGCAGGTGCTTGGACTTTGTACGTTGATTTAGGAACTGGGGCTGCTAAGCAATGTTATGGACAGCTTAGTAATCAAAATATATTTAAAAATCCTGAACAACCAATAATCTTTAATCCAGTGGGAAAACATTGCAGACAGCCATATTGTTATAATGGTCATGCATTTTTAACCTTGGGAGTAGTTCCAGAATTAGAAACACCGACATACGCTGACATTCGTAACAGAGTATGTGTAGATGGTAGAGAATGGCTATCGAAAGAAGTTAAAGATGCATTTTCACAAAAATTAGCTGATAACAATGAAGTATGGGATGAAAAGAAAAAGAATAGTTATGAAAGAAAGTATCCGTTTATATTTTTTAAAACAGCATTATATGACTGGAAAGAAATATATAATAAAGTTATAAGAAAACACAAGAAATAAGGTGCGATATGAGTAATGGGCAAAGACATATAAAACAGAAAAGTACAATACTTGCAATTATATTGGTGATATATATTTATGTTCCATACTTTGCGAATATTTTAGAAAACACTTTTAAAAGTTCATCGTTATATGAATATATAATTTATATAATGCTTGCGATAATAACAATAGGAATGACAATGAGCATGAATAAACGTGTGCTTACATTTTTGTTTGTTTTTTGTTCTGCGATAATCATTAATTATATAGTAGTGCCTTATCGGTATTATGTATTTATAGAAGGTATACAAGCGTTGGTTGGCATCGCAGTTCCATGTTTGTGTGTTTCAAATAATATATTTGATTTAAGAATATTTGTTGAAAAATGGTGGAAATTTTCTAAATTAAATTTACCGTTGGTATTAGTTGCAGTTGTCTTACTTAAACAAGGGCTAGTGCATTATTCAATATTTACAAGTATAAGTGTACCAAATGTATTTATTGGTTCTTACATGGTACTTGAGGGAATTGAAAAAAGAAAATGGTTATATATTAATGTTGCCATTAATATTCTTGTGACTGCTGTTTTAGGTGGACGTATGTCGGCAGTAATATCAGCGTGCATGATTTTATTTGCATATGTATGTTCAGGTAAAATAAAGTTATGGAAGAAACTAATAATTATTGTAGGACTGGTAGTATCGGCATATATTTTGATAAACAATTCAATAGATATTTTATATTGGGTAAGCCAAAAACTAGCACAATATGGAATGCAATCTCGAAGTGTTACTTTGCTGATAAATCAAATAAAAAGCAATGAGATATACTTGACCAACAGAGACTATATTTATACGGCATGTGTAGAGTATATAAGAAGTAGAGTCGGTTTGCCAGGAGGATTTGGAATTCCGCTATATATTACTTCGGGTGAATATTATTATGCACATAATGTTGTTTTGCAATTTTTGACATTTTTCGGAATATGGGGAACTATCATTATTCTTGGAATCACATTGATTCGTGCAAGAACGATAAAGTATATTGCACCTTTACAGTGTGAAAAATTTATGTATTTTATGTTGCTATGTTATATAGGCATTGGAATGACAGGATCGAGTATATGGATTCATTATTTATCAACTATTTTTATTGCTATTTTCTTTTTTGGAAATAGCAAGATTTATCAGTCAATAGAAGTGAGTTAGATATGAAACTTTTTCTTAAAAAAATCATAAAAAAATATAGAGATATGTCAGTAGAAATGAAAGCTGCGTCTTGGTATGCAGTGGGAAATATAATACAAAAAATTGCGCCTTGGCTGGTAATGATTATACTGACGCATTACTTAGCTACTGAGGAATATGGAATATATAGTATATTTATGTCCTGGCTAGAAATATTTGAGATTATTATAACATTGAGAATATATAGCAATGGTTATGTTGCAGGATTAGTAAGGGACGATGAAAATAGGATAATATATACAGCAACTATGCAATCATTGAGTGTTGTATTGATTGTGATTTGGATATTAATGTATTTAATGTTTCACAAGGGCATTAATTATATTACCGGAATAAATACTCCGTTAAGTATACTGATGATATGTTCTTTTATAGGAACTATCAGTTTTGGATTGTGGTCATCAAGACAAAGAGTTGATAACCAATATAAGAAAATGTTATTTGCAATAATTGTATATGGTCTTATCGGACCTATCGTAGGTGCATTAACCGTTTTCCTTAATTTAGATAATCCTATATTTTATGTTGTAGCTACAAGGACAGTAATCCAGTTAGGGGTTGCAATTCCGTTTTTTATATCAAATTATAAAGGTACATCCACATTATGGAAAAAAGACTATGTAATAGATGCATTGAAATATAATTTGCCATTGATGCCATATTACTTATCGATGATATTATTAAACCATTCGGATCGTTTAATGATACAAAAAATTGATGGTTATGAAGATGCTGCTTTATATAGTGTATCATATAGTGCAGCTATGGTCATCTTTGTTATAAGTGGTGCATTGAATTTATCTTTACAAGCATGGTTGTTTAAAGAATTAAAGTTAAAGGATTCGTCGAAAGATAAAAGTAAATTGATAACAGTCGGGACAATTATAGTTGCTTTTTGCGCTATTGCGGAAATTGTGATGGCTCCAGAAATAATTTTGATTTTAGGAGGGAAAAAATATTTAGAGGCAATATGGGTTATGCCACCATTAGCAATTAGTGTTATTGTTATGTATATATATCAACAGTATGTAAATATCTTGTTTTACTATAAAAAGACGAAATTTATTTTGTTTGCGTCAGTATTTGCAGCAGGGTGTAATATAATTTTAAATGCTATTTTTATTCCGATTTTTGGATATGTTGCTGGTGGGTATACGTCATTAGTAAGCTATTTAATAGTCATGATTTTATATTTTGTATTAGCAAGAAAAGAATGTATTGATAATGAGATACAAATGAAAAATTATTTTAATACAAAATTACAAATGACAATACTTATAGGTACAAGTATTGTGGCATTGTCTATGGTTGCTGTATATAAAAATGCAGTTGCTAGATATTTTTTGGCTTTAATGATGTTTGTATTGTTGATTGGAACAAGGAAAAAATGGATACCAGAACTGAGAAAAGGAAAGAAAATATGAAAAAGAAAAAACGATTAATTTTTACGCTATTTTTTCTCATAATATTTTTTACAGTAGGACATATAATCTTACCACGTATTAGAGTAAAAATTGAACAAGAGAAATGTGACAAAATATATGCAAATACAATATTAAAATTGCCGGACAAAGAAAAAGCTAATGTAGGATTTACGTGTACAGGGCTTTATTGGGATAAAGAAGAAGAGTGTTTTTTTATAGGAAATGCAGGTAAATATAAGCCTAATGATAAAACTTTCCAGGCTTCTATCGAAATAGTTGAAAAGGATTTTTCGACTATTAAAGGAGATATACCTTGTTATTTAAAATTTGAGAATATGAGAGATATACAAGGAGTTACTAAGTCAACAGATGGAACTATCTGGTTATGTTCTTATGGAGAAAACAAAGTTCGCCATATAAACAAAAAAGGAAATGAATTAGGAAATTTTGATATAAAAGAACCATCTGGCATTGCAAATGATAGTAGGAGTAACACACTTTGGATTTTGACGAATAATTATTTATATAATTGTTCATATGATGGCGTAGTACAAAAAACAATTAAAATACATATAAAAGGACAAGATCAATTGTTTTTAGACGAAAAAAATGATTTGATATATTTTTCAGCAGGTACAAACTATCATGGAGATAGCTATATTTATACAGTTGACTTAAAAACAAGTAAAGTTAAACCGTTATATGTATTGAAAGATTCATATGCAATTGAAGGGATTTCGATTGTTGATGATGTATTGTATGTGCTAAATGATGGTTATTATCATGATGCTGAAACGCCAATTAATCAAGTTAATATGTATTTTTTAAATAAGATACAAACCAAAGAAAATTATCAGTAAATGGGGAGAATATAATGAAAGTAGCAGTGGCAGGAACAGGATATGTCGGTTTATCCATTGCAACATTGTTATCGCAGCATCATGAAGTAATGGCAGTTGATATTATCCCGGAAAAAGGAGAAAAAAGATAAATAAACAAGAGAATCAGTCCGATTCAAGACGAGTACAATTGAGAAATATCTGGCAGAAAAAGAACTGAATCTGACAGCTACATTGGATGCAGAAGTAGCATATAAAGATGCAAATTTTGTTGTAATTGCAGCACCGACCAATTATGACAGTAAGAAGAATTTCTTTGATACATCTGCAGTAGAAGCAGTAATTCAGTTGGTAATCCAATATAATCCGGATGCGATTATGGTCAATTAGATGGGACATCCGGATACGTTCTTTGAAACAGTATGAGGATATATAAAACAATATGTACATCTGATTAAGTAAAATGAAATAAAACTGTAATAGCTATAAAGAAAAATAGAAAAAACTGTTAATTATTATGAACTCTTTGTTGGTTCTGTTGCGTGGACAGGGGCGCATAATATATAATAAAAGGGTAACTTTTCACCCATGCCTGTTTAGAATGGAAGAAAAGAATGGCAGTATATTTATGGGAAAATTTTCAAGATGAAAAGTATTTTGGTCGTTTATGTAATTTTTTTAATAACGATATTTTAGGAAAAAGCAGATGGAATAATGGAGAAGAATGGGACAGTGTTGTGTTTATCAGTCGTAAAGCATACTGTCTGTTTTTGTTGCTGAAATCAAAAGGAATTATAAAGGAAAATCATTGCAAAATCTATTCGGATCGTTATGTTATGAAGTCTCTGGATCCCGGATTATTTAAAGGGGAAAAGATCGCACTGGTAGATGACACGGTTTCTACAGGCAGACATATGGCAGATATTTATCGAATGATTGAGCAAAGGACCAGTGTTTCACGAATTATTCCGATTGTTTTTGCTGCCGATCAGGAGCTATCTAAGGATAACGGTTCAGAGACGATAAGAACAGAGTATAATTTTAACATTCATTATGTAGTGCGTTGGAGTGCATCAGATATTCTGAAGTTCTGTTCTGTGGAGACATTAATCATGCATCAGGAGGAGATTCCTTATGTGGTCGAATTACCTACACTGAGTGAACAAAATGCTCATCATATCAGCATGTCTGAAGAACAGTTTCAGAAATTAAAATTATCAAAAAAGCAATGGAAATATCTGGAAAGTAATGAAACCGGATATGAGCAGAATAATATTATGTATGGTATGATGGTGATGAGAGATGGCAGCATTGCAGAGTGTTTATCACCGTTTGTATTTCGATTTTGTGTCAGAATGCAGATTACAAAGAAAAATAAAGAATACAGAATGATTGCGAATCCATTTGCGATCCTCAGATCTGTGAAATTTGAAGAGTTATACCAGCTTTTTTCTTCCATTTATAAAGGAACGTCCTATTATGAGGCTGTTCAGAAATATATAAGAGATTTTGACAAAAATGAAGAAGATATTTATGTAGCTATTTATCGCGGCGTTGTATATAATTTAAGTGAATATATCGGATGGGCATTCAGAACTTATCTTACTAAGGAAATATTAAGTGACAAAAGTCTGGTGATGCAGGAATACAATAAAGTTTACAATTTTGAAGAAAGTTTTTGCGAATCTACTTCTGAAATCTTTCAGGAAAATTTTGTCCAGTATTTGCTGGAAATAATAAATTTCCCCAAAATCACACCGATCATTCAAAAAAATTCGTTGAGTCAATATATAAATAAGTTCAGAGGTATTCAGTGTGATTACAGAACGGTATCGCTGTATCTGCTTGCATTGATCAATGAAATACGATATACACGGGAAGAAAAGGATGTAGTTGATATAGAGTGCGAGCAAAGGATGAAATTTATTACGATAGAAGAACTGCAGATGACTCTGTATGAAACTTTTTCGTATGAAGAAAAAGAGTATTTAGATGACATTCTGGTGAAGTGTATTGGCAGTATGCTTGGACAGAGCAAACTGGCAAATGAGATTTTTTATGAGAAGAAAAGTAAGATTGTTTATCGCGGATTCAAGTATGGGGAAAACAGCGAAGCATTATTAGACCTGTCAGCAAAGATCTTTTATGTGGGTGTGCAAAAGTATTATGAAGAAATAAACGGAAGAAATGGGCTTTATGCACGTCATTATGATGCTTTTTTAAATGCGTTTATGATGTTTTTATATGAATATAATTTGTTTGGAAATGTAATAACAAAGGATGAATTTCGCATATATTCAGAAATGTTCCGTGAGAGAAATCCAGAACATCTGAAAAAAAAGATACTTAATAAAAAGTTTCTTGGTGAAAATACAGAAATGCCGGTGTATCTGGAAAATCTGAAAAAGTATATCAGGGAATCGGATATCTATTACTAAAGAGTACAGTGGGAGGTAAAGAACAGCTGAACAAAACTTATAAAAGTATATAAACAACTGTTGAATTTTGTAGGTTATTAGTATAGAATAATATTGAAAGGAAGTGATGCTTTGAGTAAATATTATTCTATACATGAATTTTCAAAAATTATAGGTGTATCTGCACAAACGTTGCGAAATTGGGATTCTAACGGAAAACTTCATCCGCATCATACTACAACAAGTGGATATAGATATTATTCTGATGAACAGCTCAGCCAAGTAATGAATGTAAAGCCTAGAAATCGCATTACAATCGGATATTGTCGTGTTTCAAGTCATAAGCAAAAGGATGATTTAGAACGACAGATGGATAATGTGAAAACATATCTTATGGCAAAAGGACAACCGTTTGAGATAATAAGTGATATTGGTTCTGGCATTAACTACAAGAAAAAAGGACTTAGGGAACTAATCAAACGCATTTCTCAAAATCAAGTTGAAAAGGTTGTTGTTTTGTATAAAGACAGGCTTTTACGTTTTGGTTTTGAGTTGGTAGAATATATAGCTTCGCTATATAACTGTGAAATTGAGATTATTGACAATACTGAAAAATCTGAGCAACAAGAACTCATTGAAGATTTAGTACAAATAATCACAGTATTCAGTTGTAAGCTACAAGGGAAACGAGCGGATAAAGCTAAGAAACTTGTTCAAGAATTGATACAGGAGGAAGAAAATAATGGTAAAAGCCGTAAGGGTAATGTTAAAACCTAATAATGTACAACAAACTAAAATGTTTCAATATGCAGGTGCGGCAAGATTTGCTTATAACTGGGCTTTAGCCAAGGAAAAGGATAACTATGAAAAAGGTGGCAAGTTCATTTCGGATTCAGAACTTAGAAAAGAATTTACAAGGCTTAGGAATTCTGCTGAATACGCGTGGCTGCAAAATGTTTCCAATAATGTAACCAAACAGGCAATTAAAGATGCCTGCATAGCCTACAAAAACTTTTTCAAAAGTTTGCAAAAACATCCGAGATTCAAGTCTAAAAAGAAATCAACGCCTAAATTTTATCAGGACAGCATTAAAATACAGTTTAGTGACACTCACGTTAAATTTGAGGGATTTTCTTCCAGCAGGAAAGCAAATAAGCAAAAAAAGAATTGGGTAAGACTTGCAGAACATGGACGTATTCCAACAGATGCTAAATATATGAATCCGAGAATATCCTTTGACGGATTAAACTGGTGGATTAGCGTATGCGTGGAATTTCCAGACTGCAAGAAAAATCTAAATAATGATGGTATAGGAATTGATTTAGGAATTAAGGATTTGGCTATTTGCTCTGATGGCAACACATACAAAAATATTAATAAAAGCCAAGTAGTTAAAAAACTAGAGAAATGCAGACGCAGGTTACAGCGTAGAGTTTCTCGAAAGTATGAGAAAAATAAGAAAGGAGTAAGTTACTGTAAAACGAAAAATGTAATCAAAAACGAAAAACTTTTACTTAAAGTGAATCATAGATTAACAAATATTCGTAAAAACTATTTAAATCAGACCACATCTGAAATCGTAAATCGAAAACCAAGATTTATTTGTATCGAAGATTTAAACGTTAGTGGAATGATGAAGAATAGACATTTATCCAAAGCGGTTCAGAATCAGGGATTCTTTGAATTCAGAAAACAGCTTGAGTACAAATGTAATAACAATGGTATTCAGCTCATTGTAGCTGATAGATTTTATCCATCGTCAAAACTTTGTAGTTGTTGTGGAAATATAAAAAAGGATTTGAAATTATCTGACAGAATTTATAAATGTGAATGTGGAAATGTTATAAATAGAGATTTTCAAGCATCACTAAACCTAAAAGCTTATGGAGAAAAATTTGCAAGCTAACAATTAAACGTTAATGCAAATATGTACGGATACGTTAATTCGGAATTTACGCCTATGGAGAGTACAAGAACTTGTGAGTAGTATCTGTTTCGACAGTACAAAAGCATACTCATTGAAGTAGGAATGAAACATAAAGGTTTATAACTTTTTTATAAGTTTTCAGTAACGGTGCGAAGATTGAAAATACTGATCGTAAGTGATACACATGGGAGAAGTGAAAATCTGGAAAAAGTCATCGAAATGACAAAGCCGTTTGATGCACTGATCCATCTGGGAGATGTGGAAGGGCAGGAAGACTACATACGTCAGCTTGTTCCGTGTGCAGTTCATATGGTGAGCGGGAACAATGACTTTTTTTCCATGCTGCCAAGGGAACTGGAGTTTGAACTGGGCGGCTGCAAAGTGCTGATCACGCATGGGCATTATTATTATGTTTCCCTGAATACTGAAGAACTGAGACGGCAGGCAAGAACGCGCGGAAAAGATATTGTGATGTTTGGTCATACACACAAGCCTTATCTGGATGTTCAGGAAGGGCTGACGGTGCTAAACCCAGGCAGTTTGTCTTATCCAAGGCAGGAAGGCCGCAGACCGAGCTATATCTGGATGGAGATTGATGAAGAAGGAAAAGCACATTATGAGATCCGGTATCTGTAAAACCGGATTTCATATCAGATGTGAGGCAGCTTGCAAAAGCAAATTTTTTGAATTTTTCAAATTGTTTAAAATTTTTTGAAAAAAGGTGTTGACAGATAAAAGAAAGAATGGTATGATACAACACGTTGAAGGCAATAAGCCAGATACAAAAGAGACAGATTGAAAAAGTTGTTGAAAAAAGTAAAAAGTACTTGACAAACAGAAACAACTAATGTATAATGAGTCTTGTGTCAAATAAAAAGAAACGCATAGCGTAACGGGGTGTGGCTCAGCTTGGCTAGAGCGCCTGGTTTGGGACCAGGAGGTCGCAGGTTCGAATCCTGTCACCCCGATTTCGTGCGGGTGTAGTTCAATGGTAGAACACCAGCCTTCCAAGCTGGATACGTGGGTT
>OGGG01000281.1_pt1 | contig 60864 bp, 56 predicted proteins | sample 1571201 | NCBI WGS metagenome assembly OGGG01 (sample SAMEA2581946, study PRJEB24529) | metagenome | biome: Human gut stool | place: China | collected 2011 | reverse complement strand
TATGCCGATACTGTTTGTACTCATTCTCACATTTTACAAAGATGAGGATTTTTCATTCCTCAAACCTGGAAAACAATAATTTATGTCCTGCAGATGGGAGACAATTCATGCAAAAACTAATGATCCTACCGGAAGAAGCTTCCTTTGGAGAACGTGCAGATAAATATCTGGCTGCACAGTTTCCACAATATTCCAGAAGTTTTCTGCAAAAACTTTTCAAAGAAGAACAGATCAAAATCCAGGAGACTCCGATAAAGGCAAGTTACCGTGTAGATGCAGAAGAGATCAGCCTGACAATCCCGGATGCACAGACACCGGATATCGTACCGGAAAATATACCTCTTGATATTTTGTACGAGGATGACTCACTTCTCATCGTGAATAAACCAAAAGGAATGGTCGTTCATCCGGCACACGGGCACTACAATGGAACACTGGTCAATGCACTGATGTATCACTGCAAAGACAGCCTGTCTGGCATCAACGGAGTTCTGCGTCCCGGAATTGTTCACAGAATTGATATGGATACCACCGGTTCCCTGATCGTATGCAAAACTGATGCCGCACATAAATCCATTGCTGCACAGTTAAAAGAACATTCCATACACCGCTGTTACCGTGCGATCGTACATGGTGTCATCCATGAGGAGAGTGGGACGGTAGATGCCCCGATCGGCAGACATCCGGTTGATCGAAAAAAAATGGCCATCAATGAGCAAAATGGAAAAAGAGCGGTCACACATTTCCGTGTATTGAAACGTTTTCGGCAGTTCACTTATATTGAATGTGAACTGGAAACAGGCCGCACCCATCAGATTCGTGTGCATATGGCGTCCCTGCATCATCCTCTACTTGGTGACAATGTCTATGGTCCTGCAAAATCCCCCTGCAAATTGCAGGGTCAGACACTTCATGCCATGACAATCGGATTTGTCCATCCGGTTACCGGAAATTATATGGAATTTTCAGCCCCATTGCCATCCTATTTTCAGGAGCTTTTGCATAAACTTCCCTGAAAGAACCTGTTTTACTTTTCGGAAAAAGCTTGTAAATTGTCTGTATAATATTGTATAATTACTCCTATAACAAGGAGAAAGGGTGTGTTATATATGGCTTGTAAATCAATTATTACGATTGGGCGACAGTACGGAAGCGGCGGTCATGAGATTGGGGAAAAACTGGCAAAAGAACTTGGCATAAAATTTTACGATAAAGAGCTGCTTGACCGTGCAGCCAAAGAAAGCGGAATCTGTCAGGAATTGTTTGAACATCACGATGAAAAACCAACCAACAGTTTTCTGTATTCTCTTGTCATGGATACTTATTCTTTAAACGGTGCTTCCTCCGGCTATTCGGAAATGCCGCTGAACTACAAGGTTTTCCTCGCACAGTTCAATGCAATCAAACAAATTGCCAAAGAAGGTCCGTGTATTATGATCGGACGCTGTGCAGATTATGCACTTGCAGATTACGAAAACTGCATCAGCATATTTGTGCATGCCGATATGGATGTCCGTATCCGACGAATCGCCAGAAAATATGCTTTGACAGATGCCAAGGCAAAAGACCGTATCATCAAAACGGATAAAAAACGCGCCAGCTATTACAATTATTATTCAGACAAAAAATGGGGTGATGGATCCAGCTATAACATGTGCATAGACAGCGGTATCTGCGGCATTGACGGAACGGTCGAACTGATTAAAGATTTTATTGCATTAAAAGAAAAAATACAAGGAAAATAGAATTCTTATGAAATTTGTAATTCAACGTGTTTCACATGCAAGTGTTACTGTAGACAATAATATGATCGGCAAAATCAACAGGGGATTTCTGGTGCTGATTGGAATCGGAAGCGAGGATACCAGAAAGGAAGCGGATCTTCTGATACGCAAAATGTGTGGTTTACGTATCTTTGAAGATATGGATGGAAAAACCAATCTGGCATTAAAGGATGTAAACGGAGAAGTGCTTCTGATTTCTCAGTTTACACTCTATGCGAACTGCAGGAAAGGCAATCGTCCCAGCTTTATTGAGGCCGGAAATCCTCAAAAAGCCAATGAACTGTATGAATATATCATTGCCGAATGCAAAAAACAGCTCCCCGTGGTAGAGACCGGCAGTTTTGGGGCAGATATGAAAGTCGAACTTCTGAATGACGGTCCATTTACCATCATTCTGGACTCCAGCGAACTTATGCGATAACTGCTCATGAACATATAAAAGAAGATTCCAAATACAGTACGCTGTATCAAGAATCTTCTTTTTCCTTCGCTTCTGAAATAGATTGGATATAAAACCGCATCAGACGATATAAACTTTCTCTGTATGCATCTGGACATTCTTCCATCAGTGCATGAAAAATCGTATAATCATATACTTCCGGATCCATAGGTTTTAAATCCAGAAGATGATCTGCCGATAAATTTAACGCTTCACAAATATTCTTGAACGTATCAATTGATACACCTTTCTTTCCAGCTTCAATATCATAGCAAAAACGCGGTGTAATATTTGCCCGCTCGGAAAACTGTTCTCTGGTATATCCAAGATCTTCTCTGGCTTTTCGGATACGTTCTCCCATAATATACAGATCTAACATAACCCTTCCTCGCTTCATGTTAAAATACCTTTTTATCATAAAATGACAGGCAAACTGTCTCTTTATATTTTATCAATTTCTGAAATCTTTATACATGAGCTTTTAGAAGTTATCTTTTGAACTGACTGTTCTTTTTAATTGACTCTTGACAATCTGGTGTAAAAAGTGGTACGGTTGTAGCGAAATATTTCTACAAACAAAAATTATGATTAAGAAGTGGTGAGGTATTGTATTATGCAGGAAATGAAACCGATCAAAGAAGGTAAAGTACGCGAGATTTACGACAACGGAAACAGTCTGATCATGGTAGCTACGGATCGTATCAGTTGCTTTGATGTTATCCTTAACAATGTTGTATCAAAAAAGGGTACCGTACTCACACAGATGTCAAAGTTCTGGTTTGAAATGACAGAAGATATTTTGCCAAATCATATGATATCTACCGATGTAAAAGATATGCCGGAATATTTCCAGCAGGAGAAATTCGATGGAAACAGTATGATGTGCCGAAAACTTAATATGCTTCCGCTGGAATGTATCGTACGCGGTTACATTACCGGAAGCGGATGGGAAAGTTACAAAAAAACCGGAAAAGTATGTGGCATTGAATTGCCAGAAGGATTAGAAGAATCTGACAAACTGCCGGAACCGATTTATACACCATCCACAAAAGCCGAGATCGGCGATCACGATGAAAACATCTCATTCGAACAGAGTATTGAACATCTGGAAAAATATTATCCTGGAAAAGGAAAAGAATATGCTGAAAAGCTTCGCGATTATACTATTGCATTATATAAGAAATGTGCAGAATATGCATTGGAAAAGGGTATCATCATTGCAGATACCAAGTTTGAGTTTGGACTGGATGAAAATGGAATCATTACCATTGGCGATGAAATGCTGACTCCGGACAGTTCCCGTTTCTGGCCTGCAGACGGATATGAGGCAGGACATGGACAGCCATCCTTTGACAAACAGTTTGCCCGTGACTGGTTAAAGCAGAATCCGGATAACGACTGGACACTTCCTCAGGAGATCGTAGATAAAACCATTGAAAAATATCTGCAGGGCTACGAAATGCTGACTGGAAAGAAACTTGTATAAAATTCCGCATAAATGCATAGAAGATAAAGTACAAAACTCTGCAGGGGATATATAAAATATCCCCTGCAGAGTTTTTCTTTTAGAAATGCCATAAAAAGTTCAGTCTTCACGCAAATGCACAGCAGTAGCCGCTTTTCGTCTTCTCGCATCGTCCATTGCTGCATAATGCTTCTTCGTAGTATTGACATCTTTATGCCCCAAGACATCCGCAACCAGATAAATATCACCTGTTTCCTGATAAAGAGCTGTTCCATAGGTACTGCGCAGCTTGTGAGGGGTAATCTTTTTTGTCGTAGTGATTGCTTTGGCATATTTTTTTACAAGATTTTCTACTGCCTGGACACCGATCCGTTTTCGCTGCGTCGAATAGAAAAGTGCATTCTCATGGCCGGCAACCGGTACGATTGCTTTTCTTGCCTCTAAATAGCTTTTTAAGGCTTTTTCCACCTCCTCACCGAAATAGACTACCATCTCAGATCCCCCTTTGCGTACAAGGCGAATTCCATTGTTACGAAAGTCAATATCATCTATGTCCAGTCCGACACATTCCGATACACGTATCCCAGTTCCAAGCAGGAGAGTAACAATCGCAAGATCACGTACTTTTGTCTTTTCATAATAAGCCTTACGCTGACCGCTTAACTGATCACCGCAATGTTCTATGTAGTCAAGAAGTGCAGCCGTTTCTCCTGCATCCAGCCGGATAATTGTTTTGTCATGAATTTTTGGCATATCCACCAGCAGAGTTGGATTTGTTTGAATTGCCTGTCTTTTATAATAATAAGAATAAAAACTTCGGAGAGAAGACATTTTTCTTTTTAATCCACGTTCCCCATTCGTAATCGCTGTCTGGTCATCTGGGTGATCGTAAAGCTTTAGGTATTCCATGTATTCCTCGATATCGACCGGTTGCAGCTGATCTAAAACAGAAACATTGATATCTGTAATATTCGTTTTAGATAAAACAGGATTTTGTGAGAGAAGAAACTGAAAAAAAATACGAATATCATAAGCATAAGAAATGCGGGTTTTTGTGGAAGTAGTTGGTTCAATAGCACGAAAATAATCCTTTGCAAATGCTGGAAGTGTTTTTAAAACTTCACGCAATTTGCGGATATTTTCCATATCTGTCTGTTCATGATAAGTAACTGTGGAAGCCATATCAAGCACCTTCTTTCTGAAATTTATTTTTTGATCTGCCCAGATATGAGCATAAAAGCGGGATGATAATAATAAAAAACGGAATCCGAAAAAACAATCAAAAATCTGTATGTGGTGTCGAAATAGTAAGGTATCAATCTATACGACAAACACATGTTTTTCAAATAGATCTGCGTAGATTTCTGGTTTCCCGAACCTTTTTCGGTTTTTTTCATGATTTTGATGCATTTTGTTGCCTGTCTGCTTTATGTTTCTTTTTCTGTGTTTTATTCTTCAAACTCTGCTGTTACCATAAATCCACGCGGCGTATGTTCAATATTTACGATAACGCCTTCTCTGGCTTTGATACGGTCTGCATTTTTAAAACATCCGGACATTGCAACGGCTGGCTCAATAATATAACTGAAGTTCATATTGGTCTGAATTTCCGTTATTTCCACATGATCGCCAATCTGTACCAGATTTGGACGTTCCATCTTAAATTTTTCCTGTCTCATATACAATGCATTTCCTTTCTTTTTTATGTATCTGAAAGATCCATATCTGCTTCACCTGTTATCTGTCCCTTCAGATCTGATATTCCCAGTATAACATAATCTGTTTTGACGGTCAAAAAAGAACATATTTTCGCGAATATTTGTTTGCTTTTTCCGATATTCTATGATATGATACATATGATGACAGAGTCAAAAGGTCTAAATCCACATGAGGAACAATCCGCAGGCATCATAGTTGGGGGCTTTTGACACCCACATCATACTATTACCAAATTGGAGGTGCATACATGTCTCAGCAAAACATTACAGAAAAACAAAAAGAAATTTTGGAATACATAAAGTCTGAAATTTTAAAACGTGGTTTTCCGCCTGCAGTACGCGAAATCTGCGAAGCCGTACATTTAAAATCTACTTCTTCTGTCCACTCTCACCTGGAGACACTTGAAAGAAAAGGCTACATCCGCCGCGATCCGACTAAGCCACGTGCAATTGAAATCCTGGATGACAGTTTTCAGCTTTTTCTTCATGTTCTTTTTCTAGTTTGCCATGTACGTAAAATTGCAGCCGGTTCTCCGCTTCTTGCAGTGGAAAATATCGAATCTTACTTTCCGATCCCTTCCGAATACCTTCCAAATGCCCAGACTTTTCTGTTAGAAGTCCAAGGTGAAAGCATGATAAATGCCGGTGTACTTCCGGGAGACCATATTCTGGTACAACAGCAAAATAACGCTGAAAATGGAGAAATGATTGTAGCATTGATTGATGATTCTGCCACTGTAAAGACTTTTTATCGTGAAGATGGATATATTCGTCTTCAGCCGGAAAATGATACTATGGATCCGATTCTGGTTCAGGAAACACAGCTCCATATTTTAGGAAAGGTGATTGGTGTATTCCGATTCTTTTCCTGATAAATATCCAGTTAAAAATAAGAGCATACTCCCATCTGTATTTTTTACTTCCGGTTTATGCTCTTATCTCTTTTTTTATTTCCTGATCTTTACAGTTCTTCCAGGCTGATGTTCTTTCCATCTCTCCAGATACGTTCCAGATCATAGAAGAGTCTGTTTTCCTGATCAAAAATATGAACAATTACATCCTGATAATCCAGAAGAATCCAGTTTCCACTCTGATATCCTTCAATCTGTTTTGGTTCTGCACCTTCTTTTGCAAGGACTTCTTCTACATTATCTGCCATTGCCTGTACCTGATTTCGGTTTGTTCCGCTGGCAATGATAAAATAATCTGCAAGAACTGTTACTTCTGATATATTGATAATTTTGATATCTTCTCCTTTTTTATCTTCGAGTGCATCAAAAATTTTCTTTGCAAGTTCTTTTGCTTCCATACTGTATACTCCTTTCGTTTTTTGTTTACATAACTTTATTATGCAAACTTTATTTTATGATGTGGGTGTCAAAAGTCCCCAACTATAAGCAAGCTCATGTGGATTTAGACCTTTTGACCCTGGCATCATTTTATATTCTTCTGATAGACATTGCTATAATATTCATAGGCCTTCTGTGTTGTCGGATCTACGGATGCCTGGATACTCCGGAGATACTGCAATGTATCACGAAAAACTTTATACAGAGTGCGGTCAAGATTACAAAAGGCATCTTTTCGTATTTCTTCCAGATTAGGAGCTTTTGCTCTCCAGGGTTCGATATAATCTGCAAGATACGTGATTTTTTCCAGCAAAGTCATATCCGCTTTTCCGGTTGTATGATATCGGATTGCATTTAAAATCTCCGGGTCTGCCACACCATATTTCGTTTTTGCAAGAAATGCGCCAGCTTTTGCATGCAGCAGATGGGGATTTTCACGCTCTGCTTCTGTAATGGCAATTCCATTTTTCTCACAGATACTTATTTTTTTATCATTTGCTATACATTTTGCGCAATCATGAAGCAAGCCTGCCACCATTGCCTTTTCCAGGTCACAATGATAACGCATCGCAAGAGAAGCACAGGTATACATAACACCCAGCGTATGTTGATAACGATCCGCTGTCAATTTTTTCTGCAGTCTTTCCTGCATCTTTATCAAATCGTATTTATTCGTCATTTTTCACACTCACTGTACAAGTTCTTTTCCTCAATATATGAAATAACATCATCCGGTACATAATACCGCAGTGACATGCCTTTCGTTTTAATCCACATTCGGATCTGATGTGAGGAAATATCAATATTCGGTGTGGCAAGTACCAGGATTCTGGCATGATATTTTTCGGCAAGATAATGAATTTGTTCACGAAAAGTTTCTTCCTCTACATGATCGCGCACTGCCACAGCTAAAATACAGTTCTGACATATTTTTTGTGGTTCATGCCAGCTTTCAAAGGCAAACAGAGAATCTGCACCCATAATAAAATAATATTCCGTATCCGGATGTTCTTTTTTCATTCTCCGCAGCGTCTCACTGGTATAGCAGTATTCTTTCCGAAATGCTTCCTCCAGAGAAAGCTCAAAATGAGGATTGCCAGATATGGCTCTTTGTACCATATCTACACGTTCCTCAATACAGGCTCGTCCCTTTCGGTTTAATTTATGCGGCGGATTTGCAGATGGCATAAACAAAATTTTCTCTAATCCAAATTGGTGCCAGGCATTTTCTGCAAGGATCAGATGACCGACATGGATCGGGTCAAAAGTGCCTCCCATAATGCCTATCTTTTTCTTCTTATCCTGCAAGAAAATCCCTCCCGTCAACGTGGAAGAACAATCTTCTTTTTATCATCTTTTCCTTCTTTATACAGAACGATCTTTTTCCCGATTACCTGCACAACCTGTGAACGTGTACGCTCTGCAAGTGTTCTTGCAATTTCCTTCGAGTCATCCATACAGTTCTGCAATACGTTGATTTTGATCAGTTCACGTACTTCCAGTGCTTCTGCGATTGCACTTGTGTTTTCCGGTGTCAGGCTTCCCTTACCAATCTGAAAGATTGGATCCATGGTCATAGCCAGACTTTTTAAATAAGCACGCTGCTTACTTGTCATAATTAAATTCCTCACTTATTATATAAAATGCTTTATTTATAGTAATCAAATTTTAAGCCGTACATACGGACAGTATCACCTTCCTGAATACCTGCAGCTTCCAGTTCATCAAGAATACCTGTCGTTTTGAGAAAATTCTGGAAAAACTGAAATCCTTTTTCGGAATCGAGATTGGTATATCCAAGCATACGCTCAATCTTTGGTCCCTCTACCACATAGGTATTTTCCTCTTCTTCAGATTTCTCAACCGTATATGGAAGGTTGTCATTTGGATTGTATTCATTCGGATCATATTCCTGCTCAAATACAACCGCCTCTTTTGGAAGCATATCCAGAAGTTCCCGCACATAGTATAAAAGCTCCTTTAATCCCTTTCCGCTTACGGCAGAAATGGAAAATACTTTTATCCCCTGCGGTTCAAACTCTGCACGAATACGTTCTACCGGATCTTCATCCTCCGAATAAATAACATCAGTTTTATTGGCAGCGATCACCTGCGGCAGTGTCGCCATTCTTGGATTATAAGCCTTGAGTTCTTCGTTGATTTTGTAAATATCATCAACCGGATCACGGCCTTCTGTAGAAGCAGCATCCACTACATGGATGATAACTTTGGTACGTTCAATATGGCGCAAAAACTCATGACCGAGTCCGACACCTTCGGAGGCGCCCTCAATCAGCCCAGGAATATCCGCAATGACAAATCCTTTTCCGCCTTCCAGATCTACAACACCCAGATTAGGATTCAGTGTTGTAAAGTGGTAGTTGGCAATCTTAGGTCTTGCATTTGTTACACGGGACAGGAAGGTTGATTTTCCAACGTTTGGGAATCCTACCAACCCGACATCTGCAATTACTTTTAATTCAAGCTGTACCCAAAGTTCTTTCGCACTCTGGCCAGGCTGTGCATATTTGGGAACCTGCATGGTCGCAGTTGCATAATTCATATTGCCTTTGCCGCCGCGTCCGCCTTTCAGAACGATCTGCCGTCTGTTTTCACCGGACATATCTGCGATCACTTTTCCGGATTCTGCATCTTTGATCAGTGTTCCTTCCGGAACTTTTAATATAAGATCTGTACCATTTTTTCCATGGCAGCGTTTCTTTCCGCCTTCTTCCCCCGGCTGTGCACAGTATTTTGCCTTGTGGCGGTAATCGTTGAGTGTATTCAGTCCTTCATCAACCTCAAAAATAATATCTCCGCCTTTGCCGCCATCTCCGCCGTCCGGACCGCCGTTTGGCACAAAAAGCTCTCTTCGAAAGCTTACATGACCATCTCCGCCTTTACCGGAACGGATAAATATTTTTGCTCTGTCTGCAAACATATATACTCCTTTATATCAAAAATGGCTTCAAACCGTACACGATTTGAAGCCATATGTTCCACTTATTATTTTGCCTCTACAGGAACAATTGAAACCTGCTTTTTGTCACGGCCTTTTCTCTCAAAACGTACAACACCGTCCACTAAAGCAAACAGGGTATCGTCGCCGCCGCGTCCAACATTAACGCCCGGGTGAATCTTTGTTCCACGCTGTCTGTAAAGAATATTTCCAGCCTTTACAAACTGTCCGTCAGCTCTTTTTGCACCCAGTCTTTTAGACTCGGAGTCACGTCCGTTCTTTGTAGAACCAACACCTTTTTTATGAGCGAATACCTGAAGGTTCATCTTCAACATGGTCTACACCTCCTCGATTTTCAATCGTATAAATTCATTACCGTATTGTGTCTGAATATCTCTCAAACCAAGAATCATAGAATCAAGCAGAAGTGTGGTCTTATCGGATACTCTGCCTTCCAGAAGCAACTCTACGATACCGTCATCTTCACGGGCTGCAAACTTATCATCTGTAAAAGTCTCAATTGAATTTACAGCATTTACAACAAGCACAGATACCGCTGCGCATATAATATCATAACCTTCTTCTGCATATCCGGCATGTCCGATTACTTTAAAACCAGTAAAACTGTCTTTTGATCTATGGATTGTAACTGTAATCATCTGGATTAACCGTTAATTTTTTCAATCTTAACCTGAGTGTACTGCTGTCTGTGACCGTTCTTTTTATGATATCCGGTCTTTCTCTTGTACTTGTAAACAATAACTTTTTTTGCTTTTGCATTTTTAACAACACTTGCAGTTACTGTTGCACCAGCTACATCTGCACCAACTTTCAGTCCGTCATTGCTAACTGCAAGAACATTTTCGAAAGTTACTGTCTCACCAGCTTCTGCACCAAGTTTTTCTACGTTAATGATATCGCCCTCAGCTACTTTGTACTGTTTACCACCTGTTGCAATAATTGCGTACATATGGCACCTCCTATTATCATTACTCGCTAAATATGGCAGCCATCCTTTCGGCATGACATTTAAACCTCTTTATGCGGCATCTGCTATATCATAGCATGTCTTAGAATTTACGTCAACTGTTTTTTTGCAAAATTATTTCTTTTCCCATTTTTTCAAGACTGATGCCAAACCGCATCCATATCGCTTGACAGTTTTCGCTTTCTTTTTTACAATAAGAGAAACAAAGACCAAATCGTCACAAAACATTTTTGAAAGGCAAACATTACTATGAATTTATATCTGATTGATTATGAGAACGTCACAGATACCGGATTTCTGGGCGTAAAAGAACTGACTGCAGATGATACGGTAATCGTTTTTTACAGTCAGCATACGAAAAATATATCTTTTGAACGTCATATTGAGCTTTCCCAGTCTCCGGCTCATTTTGAATATATCAAAATTTTAAAGACCGGGAAAAATTACCTGGATTTTCAACTCTCTACCTATCTTGGTTTCCTGATCGGAAAGGATAAGCCGAAGCATATTTATATTATTACGAACGACACAGGATATGACAGCGTGATTGATTTCTGGAGTGCCAAAAGCATTGACATTATCCGTCAGAAATCCATCCTGCCTCCGCCTCCTCTTTCTCTTCCGGCAAATATCCCGCCGCAGATGGTCATCAGAAAGCAAAAGGCAGATGCCGCTTCAGCACAGAACACACCGGTCGTATCAGCATCAGCAGCACCTGTCAAGCCGACCGCATCCGGAAGGAAAACAAAGACTTCTGCATCTCCGGATCTTCCGGAAGCATGGCGGAAAAAAGTGCGGATGGCAGTCAAATCAGATAAGCTTGCACCGAGCAGCTATTCTGTTGTCTACCGTGCGATTTCCGGAAGCCAGAATAAAACAGAGCTGAACAATCAGCTTGTAAAGGCATTTCAGAGTTCAAAAGGCGGACGCGTTTATGGTCACGTCCGTGAGATCTTTGAACAGTACAGCAAAGAGAGGAACTGATCAGAGTACATCTGCTTCAGCCCGAATGATATTTTGCTTTTTATGCTTCCTGGTGGCTCTGCCTGATCATTTCATGCAGCTTTGTGATCGCTTCGTGAATCCCGCCGATCTGATTGATGATCCCTTCTTTGACGGCCTGTTCTCCGACGAGAATGGTTCCGAGGTCTTTGGTCAGCATACCGGTATCGAGCATCAGTTCTTCGAGGCGTTCCCTTTTTGCATCGCAATGCCCGGAAATAAAGCCTAAAATGCGATTCTGCATCTGCTTGAAATAATCATAAGTCTGCGGTGCCCCGATGATCGTTCCGTTCATGCGGACCGGATGGATAACCATGGTTCCAGTTGGTACGATAAAAGAATAATCCGTGGAAACAGCGATCGGCACACCGATCGAATGGCTGCCTCCAAGAACCAACGAAACAGTCGGCTTGTCGATCGATGCGATCATCTCTGCGATGGCAAGGCCGGCTTCCACGTCACCGCCAACAGTATTTAAAAGAACGAGCAGTCCCTGGATATCACTGCTGTCTTCAATGGCAGCCAGTTGAGGAAGTACATGCTCGTATTTTGTGGTTTTGGTATTGGAGGAAAGGCACTCGTGCCCTTCGATCTCCCCTATCACCGAAAGCAGATGAATGTTGTGTTCCAGTCTGGTCTGCCCGTATTCTCTGATCTGCTCATTTTTTTTATTTTCTGTGTTTTCGTTTTTGCTGTTTTCTTTTTCCGCCATAGTGTATCCCCTTTCTGATTCAAGTCTGTCATTTTGTCTGATGCAAGATCTGACATGCAGGTTTTGGCATTCTGCTGACAGTATAACCAGAAAAAGAAAAATAATGCTTCTTATCCATATCGTTCATGCACAAAAGCATTTTATTATTACTTCCTGTAATGTCTATTCGTCAAAAACACCGCCGGAAATAAAGTTCAAGCCATTTATGACATCCAAAAAGTTCCAGGATCACACTGTTCAGGATCCGCTTCAGATAAGCGAAAGATGCAAAAGGATCTGCATACTCCGAAAGAGCGTTATATAGAAGGCTGTCAAGCTCTTTTTTAATGGAAAAATCAATGGTCTGGAAATAACTTAAGAGAATTTCTTTCTGATTGTTCTCTGCTTCTCTTTTTCCGTGTTCCGCATGTTCAATCTTGCCAAACAGCGTGATAAACTGACTGACCTCAAACGGAGTGATCAGATAGTCGTCTACACCAAGCAGAAAACTTTTCCGTACTGTTTTAAATTCTGCCGTCTGCCCGATCATTGCAATCGCCTGGCAGAGTTTTTCCTGTCTGATGGTCTTCAGAAGATTCAGAACAGGATAGTCCGGTGTCGCTTCCAGCAAAACAAGATGATACTGACTCCTGCGTAAGTGATCCGTCAGTGCCTTAAAATCAGAAGTAACCTCACAGATATCAAAACCGGTAGATTCCCCCCAGATATGAAGTCTTTTTAATTCCTGCAAAAGCAGGTTCGTTTTTATGGCTGCTAATACGTTGTACATAGATCACTCCAGTCTCTTTTGTGATATCTGACAAAAGCGGGACTTCTTTTGAAAGTCCCGCCTGTTTTTAAGAATGCCTGTGACATTCTTACTGTTGTTCAGAGAAATATTTTTTCTGCATATCATGAACCATGGAAACATAAAGCTCCCTGCACGCCTCATTTTCCCCCCGTTCGATCATACCAAGGCATGGAGAAAGATAAGTATCCCATATGCCCCTGTAAATTTCTTTTGCATCTTTTCTCTGATCGATATGTTTTACAATGGTAGGAGCCAGATCATAATATTCATAAACCATCGCTTCTCCGTTTTCTTGTGCCATCAGGTAATGGTCACGGTAATTGCGGAAAAGATTCAGTTCATAACAATCATCTGGTTTGCCAAAGGTTCTGCATACTGCTGTGGTGATGTAACAGAATTTCCGTTTAAATCCAGAATTGATCTGCTTAAAAGTAGAAGCCTTGAGATTGGTTTTTGGAAAATGTATTTTCCAGGTTTCCAGAATCTTTTCGGAAAATAGATCCGCAGATTCTTTGTTCATCTCAAGAACAGCCGGAAGCGTGTAGATCACCAGGCACATATTCAGATTCGTGGCCAGTTTCTCTTTTGCACTTTTCTTTTCTTCTTCTGCAATCAGTTTTTCTGCAGAACCTGCAAGCTCTTCTGACATATTGATCAGAAACTGCTCTTTGTCAATGACCTGACGGTATCCGTCTTCGACTGCTTTCAATGTCACTTTGTGTCTGTCACAGTAGCGTTTGAAAGCATCCGGATAGCGCTCGAAGGTGAAATCGTCCATGGCATGTTCCTGACCATCCAGCAGTGCCGGCATTCCTGCAAAAGCGATCGTATAATTACTACTCATATATCACAATCCTCATCAAACGGATTTCTTATCCGCTTTGTGTTTACTCGTCCAGATTGGTGTATACCGCCTGGACATCATCGTCTTCTTCGAGCAGATCCAGGGTACGCTGAAGGTTCTTCAGCGCAGTCTCATCATCAAGAGCAACATAATTCTGAGGAATCATGGTCTCTTCTGCCTGAGCCATCGGGATCTTTTCTGCTTCGAGAGCTTCTCTTACGGTCTCCAGATCATCCGGTGCGGTCAGAATCTCATAGCTGTCTTCTTCTTCGGAAAAATCTTCTGCTCCCGCATCCAGAGCCAGCATCATCAGGTCATCTGCATCCATATCACATTCTTCTTTGTCGATCACGATCTGTCCTTTGCGGTCGAACATGTAAGATACACATCCCTGAGTTCCGATGCTTCCGTTTCCTTTTGTAAATGCACTTCTTACATTTGCAGCGGTACGGTTTTTGTTGTCTGTCAGTGCATCTACGATGATAGCGATTCCGCAAGGACCGTATCCTTCATAGGAAACATACTCGTAATTGACAGAGTTCGCATCTCCGGCTGCCTTTTTGATACCGCGGTCGATCGTATCGTTCGGCATGTTGTTTGCTTTTGCTTTTGCGACAACAGCGGCAAGTTTGCTGTTGTTTGCCGGATCCGGTCCGCCCTCTTTTACGGCAACTGCGATCTCACGGCCGATGATCGTAAAGATCTTTCCTTTGGCAGCATCGTTTTTCTCTTTTTTGTGCTTTATGTTTGCAAATTTTGAATGTCCTGACATTTCGAAATCTTCCTTTCTCTTCCAAGTATCTGTTTCTTCATTCTGCCGCTTAACGGCCTGATTTCCCTGCGCAGGAGGCAGGCATATCCATTATGATAACACTACACCGAAAAATAGTCAAGTTCCCGGAATCAATCAGTTATGTAGTTCCAGACTGACTGCAAGAGCCTGATTTACGCGGTCCAGGATTTCCGTATCCAGATGGCATACTTTATCTTTCAGTCTTTTTTTGTCGATAGTACGCAGTTGCTCCAGAAGGATCACAGAATCACGTACCATATTATATCTTGAAGATTCAATCTCCACATGTGTCGGCAGCTTTGCTTTGTTCATTTTGGAGGTGATCGCTGCACAGATCACCGTCGGACTGTGCCGGTTCCCTGTATCGTTCTGAATGATCAGAACCGGACGTACACCGCCCTGTTCCGAGCCGATGACCGGTCTTAAGTCCGCATAGAAAATATCCCCTCGTCGAATCAACACACACTTCACACTCCGCTTCTGGTTTTAAGCTTAGTATTTCCAAATTTTTCTGGTGTATGCAGTTCGCCTTAATGCAAGATCAGTCGATGCCTGAACAGTCGCGTACCAGGTAGACTTCGTGATTTTTCGTATAGATACGCGGTACACGTTTCCCGATATCACAGATAAATTCATAGGAAAAGCGTCCGCAAAGGTCACCAAGTTCGTCTACAGTGATTTCTTCGTTTCCCTGTCTGCCGACTAAAACAACTTCATCCAGTTCTTGTGCCTCCGGAATGTCCGTCACATCGACCATAAACTGATCCATGCAGATCCTTCCAAGAATTCTGGCACGTTTTTCGCGTATAAGAACGAATCCCTTATTTGACAGCATTCGCGGATAACCGTCTCCGTAGCCGACCGGGATCGTGGCGATCCGCATCGGATGCGGAGCGGTAAACGTTCCACCGTAACTGATCTGGGTTCCTGTTTCAATCTCTTTGATATATACGATGCGGCTGTGAAGGGACATTGCAGGTGTAAGTTTCATGGAATCTCTGGAAACTTCCTCAGATGGATAGATACCGTAAATGCTGATGCCGGCACGCACCAGATCTAAGTTCATATCTGCAAGCTCCATCAAAGCGGCACTGTTGGATACGTGTTTCAACGGAATCGCAACGCCTGCTTCTTCCAGTCTGTGTGCAAAATGCATATAACGTTCAAATTGTCTGTTTGCCGACGCTTTATCCAGCTCATCTGCTTTTGCAAAGTGCGTAAACATGCCTTCTATTCTAATTCCCGGTAAGGATGCGATTTCACAGATTGTTTTTATGCTCTCTTCGGTATCAGAAAAACCGATGCGGCTCATTCCCGTATCCAGTCCAATATGTATAGAAAGTGTTTTCTTTAACTGAACGGCTGCCTGAGACAATTCCTTTGCCATATCCAGTTTGAACACAACCGGTCGGATCTCGTATCGGATCAGATCTTCATAGTCTTCTTCAAAAGTATAGCCCAGGATCAGTACCGGCTTTGTAATCTGGTTTTTTCGCAGGATCATTGCTTCTGTCATCGTTGCTCGTCTACAAGCCCAGCTATAATCTTCCGGTTGTATCATCCGTGCGATCGGAACCGCACCGTGACCGTATCCGTCTGTTTTTATCACAGCAACCATTTTTGTTTTCGGACTGATTCTTTCATGCATGACCCGAAAATTTTCTGCAATGGCATCCATGTCGATCTCGGCATAGACACGGCTGTATTTACTGTTCATAATATTTCAAGTCCTTCCTGTATATGTTTATCTGTAACTGTTTCGTGTTTTCAAAATCACATTACTTTGTCTTCTGATCCTGCAAGGATAAAAACCAGACCGTCGATCAGATCTGCAGAAGTCATACTCCGCTTCCCATATCGCAAAGCGGCCTGATCTCCGGCACGGCCATGCAGAAAAACAGCAAGTTTGGCAGCTTCAAACAAATCCATCCCCTGAGCGGTAAGTCCCACGAAAATGCCGGCTAGCACATCTCCTGAGCCGGCAGTTGCCATTCCACTGTTTCCGGAAGTATTGATGTAAGTCTCATTTCCGTTGCTGACAACCGTACCTGCGTCTTTCAGCACACAGATTACATTCTGACTTCGGGCAAATTCTTCGGCACTTGAGATCAGATCTGATGCTATGTTCGAAATATCTGTGCTGCAAAGTCTTGCCATCTCACCAAGATGCGGTGTAACAGCCAGTGATACAGAATAATCAGACAGTGAAAGCTGGTATCTGGCTGTCAGGTTCAGTGCATCGGCATCCAGAATAACCGGAATATCTGCATGTTCCAGTACATAAGTCAGGATATCAAGCTTTTGTTTTTCCATGCCGATTCCGGGACCTACTGCCACCGCATCAGCCCACGCAAGCAGTTTTTCAAGCTCCGCTTCCCAGTCAGAATGGATACAGTTTACAACTGCTTCCGGCACAGACTGAAAAAGAACGGACTGATTGTGTTCGTCTGTATAGATCCGAACATAACCGACTCCGCTCCGATACGCTGCACGCGCGCTTAAGATGGCAGCGCCGCACATGTCCCGGCTTCCGGCAATCAGAAGAACCTTACCGCAGGAACCCTTGTTTTCTGTGGCAAGACGCTTCGGCAGCCTCAGAAAATCTTCTGTACCATAAGAACAGTAATTTTTCCGGCATTTCGGAAGACTTTCTTTTGTGATACCGATCTGGCACACTTTTACTTTTCCCGTATAAGCACGCCCTTTTCCGATATAATGCCCAGGCTGCGCAAAGGCAAATGTCACTGTCAGGTCGGCTTTTACAGCAATCCCCCGGACCACACCCGTGTTTCCGTCAATGCCGGAAGGAATATCGACAGACAATACAAAAGCAGGACTTTCATTGATCCGCTCAATCCATTCTTTGTAACTGCCTTCAATGTTACGCGAAAGACCGATTCCAAACAGTGCATCTACTATAACAGTATATTCATTCATCTTCGGGTTACTACAAAAAGTTATCCCGTATTTCCTGCAGATTTCTTTCTGCTGACGTACCTGATCCGTGCAGGATGTCTCTTTTCCGACAAAACAGATAGAAACCGGTATCTGATCCAGAAATAAAAGTCTGGCAATGGCAAATCCGTCTCCGCCATTATTGCCGGATCCGCATACAACCAGAACGCGCTCCAGCTTTGCATTACTCCTGTAAAGTTCCTTTACACATGCAAGTGCTGCACGCTCCATCAGAACGCAGGATGGAATCCCATATCCTTCGATGGTATTCTGATCACATCGTTTCATATCTTCTTTTGAAAGCAAAGTTTTCATACAGTATATGCCTCCTGACCTGCTGTTTTCTGAAAAATACCGGGTTCTGTTATTTATGTTCTTTGTTGTAGCGGCTGATATTATAAGACAACTGCATAAGACTCTCAGAAAGATGAACATTCTCAATGATCACATCCTTCGGCAGACGAAGATCCGTGTGGGCAAAATTCCAGATTGCCCTGATCCCATTTTCCACCAGAAGATCTGCCATATCTTTTGCATACTGCTTGGGAAGGGTAAGTGCCGCTATCTGAATATTATGTTCCTGTAAAAAAGCAGGGAGTTCGCTGATCATCCGAATCTCTATCCCTCTTACCGCAACACCCTTCAAATCCGGATTTACATCAAACAGTCCTTTCACAAGAAATCCGTTTTTTTCAAATTTTACATAATTTGCAAGAGCCTGTCCGAGATTTCCGGCACCAATGATGATCATATTGTAATCCTGATCCAGACCTAAGATTTTTCCGATTTCTGTATGAAGATGTTTTACATTATAACCATATCCCTGCTGTCCGAATCCCCCGAAATTATTGAGATCCTGACGAATCTGAGATGCTGTTACCTGCATGCGCTCACTCAGTTCCCCGGAAGAAATCCGCTCTGTACCAGATTCCAGCAGTTCGCCAAGGTAACGGTAATATCTTGGCAGTCTTTTGATGACTGCTCTTGAAATTTCTTTCTCCTCCACTTGCATACCTCCCCATCAAGTGTTGATATCGTATGAAACTGCAGATTTTTCTGTCAGATTAAACGTAAAAGACGGGCACACAAGATCCTGCCATGTCTGCTGCAGTTTTGTGTACCCTCTTTTATTTAGAGCTGTACGGTTACGAAAATATCATAGATTGCTTTGATTGCACGCTCGAAATCCTGATTGCTCACACCGATGATGATATTCATCTCGCTGGAACCCTGATCGATCATCTTGACATTGATGCTTGCATGGGCCAGTGCAGAGAAAATGCGTCCCGCTGTTCCGCGCTGAGATTTCATGCCGCGGCCTACGACTGCAATCAGCGCCAGGTCTGATTCCAGATTAACAAAATCCGGATTTACCGCACGATGAATACCAGCCAGTACTTTCTGTTCTGTCTCTTCAAATTCGGACTGATGTACAAATACAGTCATCGTATCAATACCGGACGGCATATGCTCGATTGAGATGCCGTTATCCTCAAACACAGTCAGAACTTTACGGCAGAAACCGATTTCTGAGTTCATCATATCTTTTTCGATGTTGATCGCTGCAAATCCCTTCTTTCCGGCAATACCTGTGATGGTATAACGCGGTTTTCTGCAGGTACTTTCCACGATCAGAGTACCAGGATCCTGCGGACGGTTGGTATTGCGGATGTTGATCGGAATACCTTCCTGTCTTACCGGGAAGATGGCTTCTTCGTGAAGAACCGTAGCACCCATATATGCCAGCTCTCGAAGCTCTACATAAGTAATCGTGTCAATCACTTTCGGGTTTTTGATGATGCGCGGATCAGTGATCAGGAAACCGGATACATCTGTCCAGTTTTCGTACAGATCTGCATGTACCGCTTTTGCAATCAGGGAACCTGTAATATCAGAACCGCCTCTGGAGAAGGTCGTTACTTTTCCTTCCGGTGTTGCACCATAAAATCCAGGAATAACTGCATTTTCACACTCGGCCAGACGGGCTGAAAGCTTTTCATTCGTTGTTTCTGCATCAAAAGTACCGTCTTCATGGAAAACGATCACTTCAGCAGCATCAATAAATTCATATCCCAGATAATTTGCCATAATGATACCATTCAGATACTCTCCTCTGGAAGCAGCATAATCTGAACCTGCAAGGTTTTTGAAGTTTTCTGCAATGATCCCAAACTGATCATCAAGGGAGAGAGAAAGACCCAGTCCATTTATGATCTCCATATATCTTTCGCGGATCGAAGCGACAGAAGCTGTGATATCTTCTTTCTTTTCTGCCTTTGCATAACATGCATAGAGCATGTCCGTTACTTTAATATCTCCGTCAAATCGTTTGCCCGGAGCAGATGGAACCACATATTTTCTTCCTTTATCAGCACGGATGATATCTCCTACTTTTTTGAACTGTTCTGCACTTGCAAGAGAACTTCCACCGAATTTTACTACTTTTCTCATGCTTTTTATTCCTCCTAAAATCTGTATCTGACTGTTGCGCAGATATACGCTGTCTCTAATCATACCGCAAAATATGCGGTTCGTCCAGAGCATTTTTTGAAATTTACTGGTGTAAAAAGCAGAAATATGCTATGATTAAACAAATATATACACTTTGGAGGAACTTATGATTTTAGCCTGTCAGAACATTAATAAGGCATTTGGTACAAATATAATTTTAAAAGATGCCTCATTTCATATAGAAGAAAAAGAAAAAGCTGCCATTGTCGGCATCAACGGTGCCGGAAAATCTACACTGCTTAAGATCATCATGAAGCAGATCCCGGCAGATTCCGGAGATGTGATCCTGGCAAAAGACCGTACGATCGGTTATCTTGCCCAGCACGAAGCAGTTTCTTCCGGCAACACGGTCTACGAAGAGCTTCTGGAAGTCAAAAAGGATATTTTTGATCTGGAGCGCCATATCCGCACACTGGAACTTCAGATGAAATCCGAGGACGGAGCAGAACTGGAACAGACGTTAGAACTTTACAATCGTTTAAATACCGAGTTCGAACAAAAAAACGGTTATGCCTGCAAAAGTGAACTTGTTGGTGTGTTAAAGGGTCTTGGTTTTTCCGAAAATGAATTTTCCAAACAGGTAGATACGCTTTCCGGCGGACAGAAAACGCGTGTTGCCCTCGGCAAGCTTCTGCTGGCAAAGCCGGATCTGATTCTTCTCGATGAACCGACCAACCACCTCGATATGCAGTCGATCGCCTGGCTTGAAAATTTTCTGATCAATTACAGCGGTGCTGTAATTATCGTAGCCCATGACCGCTATTTTTTAAATCGTGTAGTAACAAAAGTAGTTGAGATCGATCATGCAAAGGCAACGACATTTCTTGGAAATTATTCTGCTTATGCTGAAAAAAAAGCACAGCTTCGAGATGCACAGTTAAAAGCCTGGATGAACCAGCAGCGAGAGATCAGGCATCAGCAGGAAGTAATAGATAAACTGAAATCGTTTAACCGTGAAAAATCGATCAAACGTGCAGAGAGCCGTGAAAAAATGCTTGGAAAAATGGAAGTTCTGGATCGTCCGGATACCGAAGTTCAGGAACTGAAGCTTTCTCTGGAACCGAGATTTCCAAGTGGAAACGATGTGCTTACGGTCGAGGGACTTTCCAAATCTTTTGGTGAACATACACTCTTTACAGATCTGGATTTTGAGATCAAGCGTGGAGAACGTGTAGCACTGATCGGCAACAACGGAACCGGAAAGACTACAATCTTAAAGATCATCAACCAACTGTTATCTGCCGATGCCGGAAGTTTTACACTCGGAAGCAAAGTCTGCATCGGTTACTACGATCAGGAGCATCATGTTCTGCATATGGAAAAGACATTATTTGAAGAAATTTCGGATGATTATCCGACGCTGACTAATACTGAGATCCGAAATGTGCTGGCTGCGTTTTTATTTACCGGTGACGATGTGTTCAAACGGATTTCAGACTTAAGCGGCGGCGAAAGGGGCCGTGTTTCTCTTGCAAAGCTGATGCTGTCGGAAGCGAACTTCCTGATCCTCGATGAGCCGACCAACCACCTTGATATTTTATCGAAAGAAATCCTGGAGCAGGCATTGAACCGTTATACCGGAACCGTCTTTTATGTATCGCATGACCGGTACTTTATCAACCAGACCGCAACCAGGATCCTCGAACTGACCGGAAATACGCTGGTCAATTATATCGGAAATTATGATTATTATCTGGAAAAGAAAGATGAGCTGACAAAAATTTATGTACCGTCTGCCGCACAGGAAGAACAGGCTTTTCTTCCGTCCGCTTCTGCTGAAACTGCAGGTAAGCTGACCTGGCAGCAACAGAAAGAAGAACAGGCACGTATCCGCAAACGTCAGAATGAATTGAAGAAAACAGAGGATCGCATTCATGCACTGGAGATACGTGATAAAGAGATCGATGATCTGATGATGCAGGAAGAAGTATTTACAAATGTTGCAAAATGTGTGGAATTAAACAAAGAAAAATCGGCAATCAATGAAGAACTGGAACAGCTTTACGAACGATGGGAAGAACTGGCAGAATAAAAGGTGTCATCATAAAATACCTGTTTTATAAAAAATACCGGAAAATGGATTTCTCCATTTTCCGGTATTTTTATACTTTTCAGATTTCTGTTCTTACAGTTGTTTGTCCAAATCCTCACGGACTGCCTTGATAAACGCTTCGCTGTTTAGCACAGTCGGATTTTTAATGCTGGTGATCAGTGCCAGGTCTTTTGTCATCTTTCCGCTTTCAATCGTCGTGAGCGTTGCTTTTTCCAGTTTGTCTGCAAATACGCAAAGCTCTGGAATATGATCCAGTTCACCTCGTTTGCGCAGTGCACCTGTCCATGCAAAGATCGTTGCCACAGAGTTGGTGGATGTCTCTTCCCCTTTCAGATGTTTGTAATAATGACGCTGAACGGTACCGTGTGCTGCTTCATACTCAAAGTTGCCGTCCGGTGATACCAGTACGGAAGTCATCATTGCCAGAGAGCCGAATGCTGACGAAACCATATCGCTCATAACATCACCGTCGTAGTTTTTGCAGGCCCAGATAAATCCGCCCTCTGCCTTCATGACACGGGCAACGGCATCATCGATCAGTGTATAGAAATAAGTGATGCCTGCTTCCGTAAAACGTTCTTTGTATTCATTTTCATAGGTTTCCTGGAAAATATCCTTGAAAGTATGGTCATATTTTTTGGAAATCGTATCTTTGGTAGCAAACCAGAGATCCTGTCTGGTGTCCAGAGCATAATTGAAGCAGCTCTTTGCAAAACTGCGGATGGATTTCTCCGTATTATGCATTCCCTGCAGAACACCAGGACCGTCAAATTCATGGATCAGCTCTCTTGTTTCCGTTCCGTCTTCTGCGGTAAATACAAGCTCTGCTTTTCCGGCACAAGGTACTTTGATCTCAGAAGCTTTGTAGACATCACCATATGCATGTCTTGCCAGTGTGATCGGCTTTTTCCAGTTGCGTACGCAAGGTTCGATTCCTTTTACCACGATCGGTGTACGGAAAACGGTTCCGTCCATGATCGCACGGATCGTACCATTCGGGCTTTTCCACATTTCCTTCAGATTATATTCCGTCATGCGGGCAGCATTCGGAGTGATCGTTGCACATTTTACTGCCACACCATATTTTTTGTTTGCCCGCGCACTGTCGATCGTAACCTGGTCATTTGTCTCATTTCGATGTTCCAGTCCCAGGTCATAGTATTCGGTTTTCAGATCGATATACGGAAGCAGAAGCTCATCTTTGATCATTTTCCAGAGAATACGGGTCATTTCATCCCCGTCCATCTCTACCAGCGGTGTCGTCATTTTGATTTTTTCCATGATGTCCTCCTTTGACTTATCAGAAAGCTGTTTTATTTCTCATCGGAAAGAAAGCCGTTTCCCGGCTGTTCTTCCAGAAGTTTTTCAATTTTTGTATAATGATTGTTTTTGATTGAATTTAATATATGCCTGGTTGCCAGACGGTCTGCTTCATCGGCATCATGTGCTTTGACAGCCTCCATAACAGCAAGATGTTCTTTTGTGGACTGTTCCGCCCTCGCTTCTTTCTGAAGGGCATTTTTTCGCACCTGCTGCACATACTGATGAAAAATCTTCAGCTCATGCTCCAGGATTTTACTTTTGCAGGCCTCATAGAGCAGGTTGTGAAAACGACTGTCCAGTTTGAAAAGCTGGTCATAATGACCCTGCTGTTCGTGAAAAGCAGTCAGCAGCATGGTTTCTTCCATTTCTTCCAGCGTGGACTCATCAATTCGCTCTGCTGCCATCCTTGCACACAATCCCTCCAGTCTGGCGCGGATCAGATAGATATCCTGCACATCCTGTTCCGAGATCCCGTTGACAAAAGCACCGCGGTTCGGAACCATTGTTACCAGCCCTTCCAGTTCCAACTGGCGAAGTGCCTCCCTTACCGGAGTCCTGGAAACACCGATCTCCTTTCCGACTGCCGCCTCACGCAGTTCATCGCCATGTTTGTAATAACCGTTTAAAATATCTTCACGGAGTTTTTGATAAACTAATTCATAACTGCTCAAAATACTCTCCCTCTTATATTAACGCAATGGAAAGTTTTTTGCAACTTTCATCGATTATTTTTACCAGTTCGTTGTCCGTGATCACAGTAACACGTCCTTCTTCATACTGCCTGTCCACCCATTCTTTCACTATAGCAACGAGAGGCATATCTTTTGTCAGCTTTTTCTCATCCGGCAGACGGTAATAGCTGTTGATCCAGTGGGCGATTCCGGCAAGTCCGGATGTATTTGATACAGCCACCATAGCCGGGCGGTTCAAGAATTTCTGGGTATCAAAAATATTGTAGATCTCTTCGTTTTTCAGAAGACCATCGGCATGGATACCGGCTCTTGTTACATTAAAGTTACTGCCGACAAACGGAGTCCTGGATGGAATATGATAACCGATCTCTTTTTCGTAATAATCTGCCATCTCTGTGATCACCGTGGTATCCATACCATCAAGTGTGCCTCGAAGCTGGGCATATTCAAACACCATAGCTTCCAGCGGTGTGTTGCCGGTACGTTCTCCGATACCAAACAGAGAACAGTTGACGCCGCTTGCACCGTAGAGCCATGCAGTCGTAGAATTGCTGACTGCTTTATAGAAATCATTGTGGCCATGCCATTCGATCATCTCGGAAGGAACACCTGCATGTACCATCAGACCGTAGATGATACCCTGTACGGAACGCGGGATCACCGCACCGGCATAGTTGACGCCATAACCCATGGTATCGCAGCAGCGGACTTTGATCGGAATCTGATATTCTCTGGAAAGCTTCATCAGTTCCAGGCAGAACGGGATAACATAACCATAGATATCCGCTCTTGTGATATCCTCCAGATGACACCTCGGACTGACACCAATCTCCAGACATTCCCGGACAACGCTCAGATAATGTTCCATGGCTTCTTTTCTGGTCATTTTCATTTTGTAAAAAATATGATAATCCGAACAGCTTACCAGAATACCAGTCTCTTTCAGTCCCATATCACGAACCAGTTCAAAATCTTTTTTGCTGGCACGGATCCAGCTTGTGATCTCCGGAAATTCATAACCCTGCTCCATACATTTATAAACAGCATCACGGTCTTTTTTGCTGTAAAGAAAAAATTCACACTGGCGGATCTTTCCTTTTGGCCCGCCAAGCCGGTGCATATAATCGTACAGACGGACAATCTGCTCTGTGGTGTACGGTGCACGTGACTGCTGACCGTCGCGGAAAGTAGTATCGGTGATCCAGATCTCATCCGGCATATGATGTGGAACAATACGGTCATTGAATGCGATCTTTGGGACTTCTTCGTACGGGAACAGATTGTGGAACACATTTGGTGTCCTGACATCAACCAGGGGATACATGTGCTCTTCCAACTGTAACAGGTTTGTATGTGGATCAAATTTTACTTTTCTGTTTTCCATTTGTATTACCTTCCTTGACTTGTATATTCGGCGCTTCGCCCTTTTTGCATAATTGTATACAATTATACTATTTATGTCAAGAGTAAATTTACATCAATCATCCCCCATCCCTGCTGATGTTTTGGAAGATTCAGATTTCTGGCACAATTTTTCAGGCGCATTTTGATTTCTACATTTGTAAGATGCGGTTCTTTTTCCAGAAGCAGAGCGATCGCACCGGATACAACGGGAGCTGCCATGGAGGTGCCGCTTTTGACGCAGTATTTTCTTCCATCCATATGCCAGGTACTGCTGCAGGAGGTGATATTGGATCCGGGAGCTGTAATTTCCGGTTTACAGACACATTCCCGGGTAGGTCCCCTTCCGGAATAACATTTCCCCGGAAAAGCGCAGTCATCATATGCCCCTACTGTGATCACTTTTTTGCTGGTACCAGGAATAGTCACGCTTCCGGAATCCGGTCCCATATTTCCGGCAGCAACGACAACCACAAGACCGGCATCCCATGCCTGTTCCATACATTCTGTAAGTATATTGTTCCTGGATTCCATACTGTTCACTGCTCCGACCGAAACATTCAGGATTTTTATGCTGTATTTTTTCTTGTTTTCTAAAATCCATGCCACGCTGGATAACACCTGTTCCCGCAGCCCGTTTCCATTGCGGTCAAGTACCTTGGCACTGACGATTCCGGCACCCGGTGCCATTCCGGCATACTGCCCTTTTGAAAGCAATCCGCTGCCGCAGCAGATGCCTGCCACATGCGTTCCATGTCCACTGTCATCGTAGGGATATTTTTTGCCCATCTGAAAATCGCGGAAAGCAAGAAGGCGTCCCTGCAGATCCGGATGAATCCCGATACCGGTATCCAGAAATGCAACGGTAACTCCTTTTCCGGTAATATGCCGCAGGCGGGCTGCCGCTGCATTCGTTTTTCTCCTTACCTGATCCATAGTCATTCACCGTTTCTTTCTTACTTTACTATACTATATGTTGCTTTTTGCTCATAAGATAATGAAAATGATGGTTGAAAGGCTGATATTTATGCCCATTTCTACCAGTGAAAAGATTTTGTCAGAAGACTATTTTGACCTGATTGTTCCTATTACCGGATCCGATACAGATTTTGAAGAAACATTTGCACGTTTTGGAGCACAGGCCGCAGTTCCTGGCTATGGTATCCTGCATATTGACCGGCAGTTCCTGCCGGAAAATATTCTAAATGTTATCGAATATTCAAATATTCCAAAACTTTACAGCCTGATGGATACTTCTGCACTGGAGCGTTCCGGTATCTTAAAAGTACAGACTCAGTCTCTTCTGGGATATCAGGGTGAAGGTGTTCTGATCGGTTTTCTGGATACCGGGATTGATTTTACGCATCCGGCATTTCGTACATCGGATGGCAGAAGCCGGATTTACCGCTTATGGGATCAGACGATGCAGAGCGAAAATGTTCCAGATGGTTTTTTTTATGGATCACAGTACACAAACGACGACCTGAATAAAGCGTTAGAGCAGGAAGATCCCTATGAGGTCGTGCCCAGCGTGGATGAAAATGGCCATGGAACCTTTCTTGCCAGTGTTGCAGCCGGAACGGCACTTCCTTTGCAGGATTTTTCCGGTGCAGCACCCAAATCGGAAATTGTAGCAGTAAAGCTGAAACCTGCCAAAGAGAATCTGCGGGAATTTTTTCTGATCCGTGAATCTGCCGTCGCTTATCAGGAAACAGATATTATGCTGGCACTTCGTTATCTGATCCAGTGTGCAAGGCAGGCTCAGAAACCACTGGTGCTCTGCTTTGCCCTCGGGACAAATCAGGGAGATCATTCCGGATATATGCCCTTATCAGAAGCGCTGGACAGCATCAGCCGGATGAGTGACATTTATGTTATTTCTGCTGCCGGAAACGAGGCCGGAAAGGGACATCATTTTTATGGAAAAACAGAAAATACTTCCGGTTACCAAAATGTGGAGGTGCTTGTCCCGGAAAATGAACGGGGATTTACCATGGAACTTTGGGCTTCACCACCGGATCTGTTTGCAATTGGTATGGTCTCGCCGCTTGGAGAAACAATTCCGCCGGTTCCGCCAAGAGCCGGTCCTGTCACCAGCATTTCGTTTTTGCTGGAACAGACCGTAGTCGAACTTTCCTATGAACCGGTAGAGATTGCCTCCGGAGGTCAGCTTGTTTTTCTCCGCATTCAGAATCCCACACCTGGTATCTGGGGATTTCAGATCTATCCAAGGCAGATTTCTTCCGGTATTTTCCACATCTGGCTTCCGGTTTCCGGATTTTCCATGGACAATACCCGCTTTTTAAATTCGAATCCGGACACTACCATCGTCTGCCCCTCTAACGCGGAAGGTGTGATCACCTGCAGTGCATATAATCATGCAACCGGAGGGCTGTTTATCCAGTCCAGCCGAGGTTATAGCAGGACGGGAACGGTCAAACCGGATATTGCCGCACCTGGAGTGGATGTTTACGGAGCTTTATCTTCGTCTTCCGAATTCGCAAGACAAAAGTTCGGGGTCAGAACCGGAACCAGTATTTCAGCCGCGTTGACTGCAGGTGCAGCCGCGCTCCTTGTCAACTGGGGACTGAAAAGCAGTCCTCCACGCTACTTTACCAATCGTGAGATCAAAAGTCTGCTGATCCGCGGTGCAGACAGAAGCAGCAACCTCCTTTATCCAAACCGCGAATGGGGATATGGGACTTTAAATCTGTATCAGATTTTTCAGTCGCTTCTGTAACCACTTTTGTTTTTCGGCATATTATGAAGTGTAAATCAATTCCGGAGGAATGAAAACATGAGTGATGTAGCAGCTACAAACTGTGGATGCGGATGCGAAAACAATGGATGTGGAAACACAAACAACAATAACGGATGCGGATGCAATAATTCCATTCTCTGGATTATCATCCTGCTTTGCTGCTTCGGCAATGGCAATGGCTGTGGCGGATGCGGAAACGGTCTTGGCGGCGATAACTGCTGTATCCTGATCATCCTGCTTCTCCTGTGCGGATGCGGCAATGGTATCGGCTGCGGCAATGGCTGCGGATGCTCTCTCTGCTAAAGATATTGCCCCCGCCTGCAGGCGGGGGATTTTTTAATGTTCTTTTGTGGATTGCTGTGTGTCTTTTTGCACAGAATCCTTTTTCTTTCTCGCCTCTTCTTTTTTTCTCATACATTCTTCATCTATCTCATAGAAAGCATTTCCTTCTCTTACCATCCTCTGCCACATACGCTCCGCCTTTCTTTTATATATTTTATTCTATGATGCCAGGGTCAAAAGGTCTAAATCCACATGAGCTTGCTCATAGGTGGATGAAAGACCTTGGGACCCGCCCCGATATGAGCATAAAAGTGGGATGATAATCCCACGATATGCGAATACTGGGGAGGATTGTGGGAGTGCAACGCACGGAACAATCCGTAGGCATCATAGTTGGGGACTTTTGACACCCACATCATTCTATGATATTGCAGCAAAAAATGCCATATGGATTCATAATCACAGGATTCCGGCATATCTTACAGAGAGAGAAATTTGGGCAGGTGAAAAGGAGCATGGATGATATGCCGGAGGAATCTTACCCGCTTACTACAATCGACCGGATTGCAAATGGTGACTCTCTTCTGATGCTGAAAGCACTGCTCCCCTATTTGCCGCCAGGAAACCAGGCAGGAATGGCTTTCCTGGTCAAATGGATGGAGATCCAGAATATCCGCAGCTACTACCGTGGGCATCCTGTCGCAGAGCTTACTGCAATGGCTCTTCCGTCCCATTCAGCATCGGATATATTACAGAGTATCGTTCCTTTTTGCCACAGAAAACAACGGGAACTCTTTGAACAGTTCCAAAGTATGATGGAGATGCTGAAGTTACTGGAAACTATGCAGGATTTTTCAGGAGGGGAAAACAGCGATGAGCAATCAGAATCCGGGTTCAGGGAATCCACAGAATCAGAACCAGCCACAAAGTCAGAATCAGACCTCATGGATGAATGACAGCCGGCTGTCCGGTATCGATCCAGCCAAACTGCAGATGCTCTTTTCCATGAGCGGGCAGGGAGCAAAGAAAAACCAGAACGAACTGATGCCATTTCTTATGGCGGCAGCCTCCCGTTCCAGACAAAAGGGAATGACATTTACACCGGAAGAAACCAATCTCATTATTGAAGTGATGAAGCAGGGAAAATCAAAAGAAGAAATTGCCAGAATCGAAAAAATCCGCATGATGATGCGGCTGATCAAATAAAACATAAATACAGAAAAGCTTCCAGACAGATTTCTCCGAACTGGAAGCTTTTGACTTTATTTTTCAGATGTTTCTTTTTCCAGAATACAGCTTCGAAGCAGTGTCAGTGCGTTGACCACGGAAAGTTCACGGATTTTCTGTCGGTTTCCCCTGAAATGAAATTCTTTTACCCGAATCTCATTCTGATATGCACATGCAATATAGACAAGACCGACTGGTTTCTCCTGCGTTCCACCATTTGGACCGGCAAGCCCGGTGATCGATACGCAGATATCTGAGCCAGTCACAAACGCTCCATTCTTTGCCATCTCTTTTGCCGTCTTTTCGCTGACCGCACCATACAGCTTCAGCGTGTTCTTTTTCACATCCAGCAGTTTTCGTTTCGCACGGTTAGAGTACGTAACAAACCCCTGTTTGAATACTTCCGAGACACCGGATACATTGGTCAGTCTGGCTGCCAGCATACCTCCGGTACAGGATTCTGCAGTCGTCAGCGTCAGATTCTTCTCTCTTAGAAGCTCTACGATACTCTCCTCCAGCGTCGTTGCCTCGTCGGTCGCATAAATATGGCTTCCGAAACGCTTTTTCAGTTCCTTTACCAGCGGTTTGACCAGCTTTTTTGCTTCTTTCTCATCTAAGGCTCTGGCTGTCACGCGCAGATGTACCTCCCCCGTTTTGGCATAAGTGGCGATTGTCGGATTCTCCTGAGCTTCGATCAGATCCAGAATCTCTGTTTCAGCCAGGCTCTCCCCAACTCCACATAGCTTCACCATAACAGAATAGATCGTCTCCGGCTGCAGCTTATTCAGATAAGGGAAAATATCCTGCTGAAACATCGGAATCAGCTCATTTGGCGGGCCTGGAAGAAGGATTACGGATTTGCCGTCTTTTTCCATAATAATACCAGGTGCCGTGCCATTGTGATTATCGACTACGATACAGCCATCCGGAACCTGAGCCTGTTTCCAGTTATTGTCTGTGATGATTTTGAACTGACTGTTTTTAAAATATTCTTCAATGCGCTCTTTGCTGTGGGCATCCTCAACAAGTGGAAATCCCATGACCGCAGCAGCAGCTTCTTTCGTGAGATCGTCCTGTGTCGGTCCAAGTCCGCCGCAGAGGATCACAATGTCGGAACGATCCAGTGCCGTCCGGATAGTTTCCTTTAAGCGTTCTTCATTGTCTCCGACTACCGACTGATGATACATGGATAATCCAAGCATGGCACACTGCTTTGCCAGAAAAGCCGCATTTGTGTTGACGATATTTCCAAGCAGCAGTTCAGTTCCTACACATACCAGTTCTGCAACCATGTTGAAACCTCCTAACGTATTTTTTCAGAAATTTAATTCTGCATTTTCAGCACTTGTTTGTTTTTTGCAATATAATCTACAAGTGATACAACTGTAAGAACCAATGCAAGGTAAATCATCACCTGACCGATCATATCAAAAGCACCGCCAAGATCTGCAACCAGAAGAATGATCATAACCATCTGGGAAATCGTTTTGGCTTTGCCCCACCAGCTTGCGGCAATTACAATTCCATTATCTGCCGCGATCAGACGGAAACCGCTGATGATAAATTCACGGCTGATGATAATGATCACGATCCAGCTTGGAAGGCGATCCAGATCCATAAGGCAGATCATTGCGGCACATACCAGCAGTTTATCTGCGAGCGGATCCATAAATTTGCCGAAATTAGTGACCTGATTGTTCTTTCTTGCCAGATAACCGTCCAGTGTATCGGTCAGGCTGGCAGCGATAAAAATCCCAAGTGCAATATATTTATCCACACTTGTGATATCACCGAGCATAAACAGTACAAAAAACGGAATCATGATCACACGAAGAACGGTTAACGTATTTGGTAGATTCATTTTGACTTCTCCTGTCTCTTAATATAGTGAATGATGCGGCTGGCATCATTCTGTGAGCCATAGGTAGCACTTTGGTTTCTTTCCTGACCCATTCCAGACAATTATACGGCAAGAAAACCTATTTGTCCACTGTTCTGATTCTTTTTTACCCAAACCATGAAATGATGTAAGGAATACATTGCTTTTCATCAGAAATTATAGTAAAATAATTTGTCAAGGGACATTAATAAGAAAGGATCGTCGATTTCGACAAAAGGTAATACTATGAAAAAGAAACCTTATGAACAGAAAATGTATAAAGAAAAAAAGAAAAAGAATAAAATCCGGATGAGGTTTGATTTTAACCGGAAAGGAGTGATCTTCTTTGTGGTTGCTGCATTTATCGTCTGTGCGGTCAGCATCATCGGTACGGATATGGGATGGATCGATCAGGGAGGTGTCGTAAGTTCCCTGAAGCGAAACTCTGCAGATGCACCGGTCACTTACGGAAAAGTTTTAAGTCAGGATGAAACAGAGGAAAACGGCAAACAGGTATGCGCACTGAAAGTCAAGATCCAGGCAAAACGTACCAAAGACCAGACGGTAGAACAAAACTACTACAATATCATCCAGTTTGTAAAAAACAATCCGGACAAATACGATGAGATCCATTACGAAGGCGTTGCAGAAAACAGCGGCGGCGAAGAAGTAAAAGCAGTCACGTTTGATCTATCAAAAGAACTGATCCAGAGTATCCAGGGCGGAACCGTGGAAGCAAAGGATATTCCGGAAAAAGCAGAGAATTTGTATATTCTTTATACCTTAACCGATGAAGCGGAAACAACGGCAGATTCTAAGACAGCCGAAACAACATCGGAAAGTGAAAGCACTTCTGAATCTGCATCATGATACGTTTTTAAGAAAGGGTGTATTCCTATGCCATTCCCTCAGCAGGAAAATTATACAATAGACGATATATACGCTTTAACGGAAGGAACCAGAGCAGAACTGATTGACGGACAGATTTACTATATGGCACCGCCAGGCCGCCGACATCAGAAAATTGCAGGCAAACTCTTTGCAGCAATCGCTCACTACATTGACAGCAAAGGTGGTTCCTGCGAGCCATATATCGCTCCTTTTGCCGTTTTTTTGAATGAAGATGACAGAAATTATGTAGAACCAGATATCAGTGTCATCTGCGACACCAGTAAGCTCACAGATAAAGGCTGCGATGGTGCTCCGGACTGGATCATTGAAATTGTTTCACCGGGCAGCAGGCGAATGGACTATTTTATCAAGCTGTTCAAATATCGGACTGCCGGGGTACATGAATACTGGATTGTAGATCCGGCAAAAAACTTTGTAATTGTCTATAATTTCGATACCAGTGATTCCGGACAATATACCTTTGCTGATACGATCAAAGCAGGGATTTATGAAGATCTGTATATTGATTTCAGCAAAATAAATCTTTAGAAAATGAGAGTGCGTAAGCTGCGAAAATAACATTTCGAGTTTATGCACTTTATTTTTCCTTTCAGAGAGTATTCTTCCTGTGTCACTTCCCTTTCTTCTTCACAGAAAAGAAATGCAGCTCCATGTTAGCGAAGCTGCACCAAATGTTTACATATTCTTTTTATACAAGCTCTCCGATCAGATCATATTCTGCGGAACCTGTGATCTTAACTTTTACGAAATCGCCGGACATCAGCATCTCACCCGTATTGACAAAGACATAACCGTCAATATCCGGGGAATCTGCATAGGTTCTTGCAACATAGGCAGGCTCATCCGATACTTTGCCTTCGATCATGGCATATAAGGTACGTCCGACCATATCGGCTGCTTTATCAAAAGCGATCTCCTGTTGAAGTTCGAGGATGGCATCTCTTCGATCTTCTTTTATTTCCTCCGGGATCTGATCCGGCATCAAAGCTGCCGGGGTGTTTTCTTCCGGTGAGTAAGCAAATACACCAAGACGTTCGAACTCCATCTCATCGACAAATTCCATCAGTTCTTCATGCTGCTCCTGCGTCTCGCCCGGGAAACCGGCGATCAGCGTGGTCCGCAGAACAATGTCCGGAATCTCTTTTCGAAGAAGGGCAACGGTTTCTTTTAACTGTTCTTTTGTCGTGCGTCTTCCCATACGTTTGAGGATGGCATCGCTGGCATGCTGTATCGGCATATCTAAATAATGACAGACTTTTTTCTCTGTCTTGATCGTCTCGATCAGCTCCGGATAAATCTCTTCCGGATAACAGTACAGGATGCGGATCCAGCGGATTCCCTTGATCTTTGCAAGTTCCTGGAGAAGGATATGCAGTGACTTTTTACCGTACAGATCCATGCCGTACAGCGTTGTCTCCTGTGCCACCAGTATCAGCTCCTTTACGCCCTGCCCGGCAAGGGAAGCGGCTTCTGAAAGTAACTGCTCCATCGGAACGCTGCGGTAATTGCCGCGGATCTTCGGAATGATGCAGTACGTGCAGTGCTTGTCACAGCCTTCTGCAATCTTAAGATGTGCATAATGTCCTCCGGTTGTCAGAATGCGCTTGCCGGGTACGGACGGAAGACGTTCAAGGTCATCTACATCCAGAAAATGAGAACCTTTTAAAGCCTGTTCTACTGCATCAAAAATCTCATCATATTTGGAAGTACCGATCACAGCATCTACTTCCGGGATTTCATCGACAATCTCCTGTTTATAACGCTGTGCCAGGCAGCCGGTTACGATCAGAGCCCTGCACGGACCGTTCTTTTTATATTCTGCCATTTCCAGAATCGTGTTGACACTTTCTTCTTTTGCATCATTGATAAAACAGCAGGTATTGATGATGATAATATCTGCATCGTCTTCCGTATCTGTCATTTCAAATCCACGATCTGCCAGAATACCAAGCATCACCTCGGAATCCACAAGGTTTTTGTCACAGCCAAGTGAGATAAATAAAATTTTCTTATTCTTCATCTTCACCGCTCTCGTCTTCTGCCAGTATTTTGATCTTTCCTTTATCCAGCTCTTCTACTGCGATGGACAAAGGTTTTTTGCCGTCGCTGTATACCAGTGCAGGTGCACCGTCAATCAGGTCTCTGGCACGTTTTGCAGTTGCCATTACAATAGAATAACGGCTGTTTACTACCGGTGTTTCGCCTTCATTTACTTCACTGTTTGCAACTTTCATTAAGTCTGTGTAAGATGGATGTAACATAAAATCATTCTCCTTTCAAAAAGCAGTTCATATCCTGCTGCAGTTCTTTGATAAACTCTGTATTATGGGATTTTTTGCAGTGTGCACTCTGAATCAGTGCATGCACCTGCTTCACACAGGTATCCAGATCATCATTGACAACTATATATTCATAAGAACCCATTTCCCGGGCTTCCTGTGCTGCACGTTTCAGGCGGTCACGTACTACTTCGGCAGTTTCTGTTCCACGACCGAGCAGACGGTTTTTTAATATCTGTGCATCTGGCGGAACCAGAAACAGCATCAGGGCATCCGGGTATTTTTCTTTTACTTTTAAGGCACCCTGAATCTCAATCTCCAGGATCACGTCTTTCCCTGCATCTAACTGTTCCTGTACATAGGCTTTCGGTGTGCCATAGTAATTTTCAACATATCTGGCATATTCGATAAAAGCATCTTCTTCTATCATTTTTTCAAATTTTTCTTTACTTTTGAAGAAATACGATATACCTTCTTCTTCACCTTCGCGCGGTTTTCGCGTGGTGGCTGAAATGGAAAGCGCATAATTATCATAGTCGGAAAGAAGTCGTTTTACAACCGTGCCTTTTCCCACTCCGGAAAATCCGGACAATATGATCAGAATTCCTTTTTTGTTCATAAGCTGCCTCCTTGTGCCTCTTTTTCCTGAAATGCATCTTTCTGCGAAAAACGCCTTGCAATCGTCTCCGGCTGCAGAGCCGATAAGATGATATGATCTTCCTGTGTAATGATCACAGCCTTCGTACGTCTCCCCTGTGTGGCATCGATAATGCGTCCTTCCTCTTTTGCATGGGAAATCATACGTTTCACAGGAGCGGCATCCGGATTAATGACTGCCACGATCCTGGCAGTGTTAACAGCATTGCCAAAACCTATATTGATCAATCCTGCCAATCTTCCTTCCTCCTTATTCAATGTTCTGGATCTGTTCTCTGACTTTTTCGATTTCTGTTTTCAGATTGATCGCAAGATTGGAAGTTACCAGGTCATTTGCCTTTGATAAAATGGTATTGGCCTCGCGGTTCATCTCCTGTGCAATAAAATCCAGCTTCCGGCCGATACTTCCGCCTTCCAGAAGCGTCGCTTTCATGCTCTCGATATGACTGTGCAGACGAACCGTTTCTTCATCCGTACAGATCTTATCCGCATAGAGAATCACTTCCGTTGCAATGCGGCTCTCCTCGATCTGAGTATCGCCAAGCAGTTCCTGTACTTTTTCTGTCAGCTTTGTGCGGTAAGCCTGAAGAATTTCGGGGGAACGCTTTTCAATTGCTTCTATATCAGAAATCATACCATCCAGTTTTTCGATCAGATCCAGTTTTAAATTTTCACCTTCCTGGATACGGGATTCCACAAACTGTTCGCATGCCCCACGCAGGGCTTTTTCCAGAACAGCCCAGATCTCCTGCTCATCGACAGGCTGTTCTTCCATGGTAAAAACCTCCGGACTGCGACCGATCACGGATGCGCAGATATCATTTCTCAGTTGAAACTTCTCGGAAAGCTGCTGATAATAGTGTACATACTCTGCGGCAATGTTCTCATTGTATTTTAAAGAAACATTGTTTTCTGTGAAATCTTCATACGTGATAAAAATATCTACTTTTCCTCGCTGTATGTATTCTTTGAGAAGATTTCGAATAGCAGATTCAAAAATACTGAGTTTTTTCGGCATCTTGATATTGGAATCAAAATAGCGGTGGTTGACGGACTTCATCTCAACCGTAAACTTGCGGTCGCCCTGGTGATTTTCACATCTTCCAAAGCCTGTCATACTTTTTATCATAATATTATTCGCTCTTTTCTTTTCAAAATTGCGGCATAGAAAGCCATACTGTTTTTATTATAGTCGAAAGCACGGAAAGCGTCAATAAAAAAACCAGGAAAAAAGAGACGGAGAAAACTTATTTTGTTCTCTCCGTCTCTCTTTCTGAAACAAATACTTTTAAAGCATATCTTTATTTTTTAATAACCGCTTTCTTTGGCAGTCCTGCTTTTTTCAGCATTTTTGAATACTTTGCAAGTTTTTTCGCAGGTACTGTTACTTTTGCTTTTGCAGCGATCTTGCTGAAAGCTTTTCTTCCGATTGACGTAATGCCATTTGCCTTTTTCATATTGACTGTTTTCAGTTTACTGCAGTTTGCAAATGCATTCTTGCCAATTTTCTTTACATTGCTTCCAATCGTTACTTTCTTCAGCTTCTTGCAGCCTTTAAAAGCATTGTTATCAATCTGTGTTACTTTATAAGTAACGCCATTGATTTTAACTGTTTTAGCGATGGTTACAGAAGTAACATTCCTGCCTTTGCTTCCGCCAACACCTGCAGCGGCTGCTGTTTTCTTCTTTGCATTCAGGATACGATAAGTTACATTTTTGCTGACTGTCTCATTCGTTTTCTGTGGTGCTTCGGTTTCTTTTACAGGTGGTGTCTCCGTTGGTTTCTCTGACGGTTTCTCAGCCGGTTTTGTTCCACTTTCTGCTTTTTTCAGAGCTGCTTTTGCACTCTGAAGATTTGTCAGCAGTGTCTTCAGTTCTTCCGCAGTTGCATCTTTCGCAGGTGCTTTCGCTGCTTCGTATGCTTTTTTGAACGCTGTCCAGCTTGCACTTGTATAAATTCCTGCATGGTTTCCTGTATCATAGATGCCTTTGATATTGCTGTCATTTACCGCTTCATTCAGTGCTTCCTGAGCTTTTATTACTTCCTGTTCTTTTTCATTCAGAACCTGATGGATATGGAACTCACTTGCAGTAGCAAAACCATTGTTTCCTGCTTTTGCAACAAATTTGATATATCTTGCTTCCACAGCGTCAAACTGAGCTGTCTTTTCTTTCGTATCAGATGCCCATACGCCATCTTTTACAACCTGTGTCCAGTCATCACTTTCTGCTTTTTTAACATAAAGATCATAACTTGTGATGTGTCCGTTTTCACCGCCGGACTGTCTTGGGACATAAGTCAGTTTATTGATCTTATATTCTTTGCCCATATCTACGGTAAAGGTTGCCGGAAGCTCTTTTTTGGATGGTGAGTACTGGCTGTGCCATAAGGTAGTAGTATCTCCGTCAAATGCATAGGAGATCGGACCGTCGCTGCCCTGTGCCGGATTCTGCTCATTATTACAGGTAAAGCTGAAATCCGTTGCAGGAATGATGCTGTCATCCTGATCGTTTGTCAGTTCGATTTCATCGATCAGACCGTTGAAGCTGTTTTTGGTTGTACTTCCGATGTATTTGATTGGGATATTTAACGTTGCAAGACGGTACTGTGTACCAAGTTTGGTTGCGGTATCCATAACAGCCGGGATTGCAGTGTCAGAATCATTTACATACAGTTCTGCACGGTCTTTGTAACCTTTGATCGTCAGATGTACCCATGTATCTTCCGGAAGAGTATAGTCAAAGGAATAATCATATCCTTCTCTGGAATATCCGACTTTTCCGGTGTTCTTCTGAACAGCTTTGATCGTATAGTCTCCAAGTGTGGAAGAACCTTCAAACAGAACCTGTTCATCAGAAGATCCGCCTGCTGCCTTTTTCACCCAGAAGGAAAGGCTGGTTCCTGCCGGAGCTTTGTCAAGCGGTGTCTCAATACAGGTATCATTTTTCATGGAGAGAGCCTTTCCGACTTTTCCTTCTGCGTAAGTTGCATTTTTCGAAGATACGGCATCGTATTTGTTCCTGGAAGCATCTTTTCCGTCTTCTTTGTCGAAATTATATTCTGCATAAGTGCTTCCTGCACTCTCAATCTCATGATATGGATTGGTGTTTGGAGCAGTGGAAACTTTTGCAGTGGTTGCTTTTACTTCGTTGTATGTCTTTGTGCCTTCGCCCCAGAGTTTTTCACTCAGTGCAGACATCGGCTGGTAGATACGGTCAAAAACATCGTAGTCTGTAACACCGTTTCCTCTTGTATCGATGGAATCATTCCACAGTGCATAAGCACCACCGATCATCTGCGGATCACCGGCCGGAATGGTTGTATTTAAGCTTCCGCTCTTAAACACGTTCGGTTTCCAGTTTGCATAGAGGTTTGCTGTATCCAGATAATCTTTATAGTAACCTGCTGCCGGAACGATGTATACGTTGGAATCCAGACAGTTGATCAGTTCAAAGCCAAGATTGTACATTTCCGTAGGATCTGCCCAGTCTTTGCTCCATACATTGATCTCCACACCCTCACCGCGGACTTCTGTATTGGACTTGATCCTGGTAAGACCGCCCCACATACGCATTTTACGGTTTTTGGACTTCATGTAAGATTCCATTTCGTTTACAAAATTGCGGTACAGGGTTGCATCGTCTTCGTACTCATCCGCACCAATATGTACGGTTGTCTGTTCATCGAAAACAGGATTGTCTCCATCAATATAATCGGAGAAGATATTTTTTGCCAGCTTCGTGGATTCCGGTTTGGAAAGATCCAGATGATCCGTCAGCGGACGTTTACTATTGCTGGAATTCATTTTCTTTAAAGCACAGTTCTGGAATGTTTTTGTAAATGCCAGTGCATGTGCCGGGACATCGATTTCCGGAACGATATTTACACCGATCGTTCTGGAATCTTTGATCAGGCTGCGGAACTCATCTTTTGTATAAGACAGATCGGTTGCTGTTGCCGTCTCACCCTGTCCATTTTTTACAGAAGATTCCAGACGGAAAGCAGCGTAGGCCTTTGTAAAGCTGTTCTGCATCGTAGTCTCCGCATTGGTATCCCAGTAGTCCTCAAGGAAGATCAGGTTATCATTCAGATGTACCTGTAAGTCGTTCATCTTGTACCAGGACATTGTTGCTGCAATATCTTTTACGGTCTGAAGTTCGGTTGCTTTTCGTCCAACGTCCAGGATCACACCTCTGACTTTGTATTTCGGATAGTCTCTGGTTGTTCCTTTCGGGATTGTTGTTTTATTCTGCTTCAGGATCTGAAGGAAGGTTCTGGTTGCCCAGTAAGCACCTGTTGCAGTCTCGGATTCTGTTTTGATGGAGTCACCGATCTGTGAGAGATAACCTTCGTCTTTCAGACCCTTTCTTTCTGCTGTCAATGCAAAATAGAAATCTCCTGCTTTGACATCGCTTTCACTTCCATATACAACAGAAATATCGTTTCCGACAATGTCTTTATAATCTGCTGCAAATGCTTTTGCCATAGAAGAAAGTGTATCTTTGTCAGCAGCATTGATCACGATGCGTGAGTTTTTCGATATGGTGAAATTGCCGGTAGCACCTGCCCACTCTGCCAGTTCCGGAAGAACGGCAGGGTTAGCATTTTCATCTGAGGGCGCTGTATGCGTTCCAGGAACGGTGATTGCAATCTCTTTTTTCGTTACCTTCTTGTTCTGATCGGTAACTTTAAACTCAACAGAAACAGTCTTATCTTCCAGAGGCTGATAAATGGTTCCGTCTGTGTCGATGATCTGTTCATAGTCCGCATAGGCTTCTATTTTTCCGCCTTCTACGGTCGGCAGATTCAATTTTTTGTCTCCGGCTTTTACCGTCAGATTGTTCAGGGCATCCCATATTTCACTGCCGCTGCTCTGTTTTTCCCCATAAACTTCAAATTCATAGATGGAAACTGTTTTCCAGGTAATGCCTTCTGCGGTTGGGTTAAACGTATTGATGCGGACACGGATATATCTGGTCTGCACCGGGGCATCCAGGTTGATGATCTGCTCTTTTTCCACAGGAGCAGAAGTAAAAGTTTTTACCGCTTTCCATGTGTTTCCGTCTTCAGAAGTCTCGATCGCATAATTGGTTGGATTTCGTCGCTCCCAGGTGATCACAACACTGTTTATTGTCTTAACTTCACCAAGATCCATGGCCAGCCAGTGCGGATTGCTTTCACTTGCCTCACGTTCTTCACTTGCCCAGCGGGAAGATTTCGTTGTTGCATCTCCGTCTTTTGCCTTTTCCGGACCAAATGCCGGTGTTTCACTTCCGGATGCCGTTGCTGTTGCAGTCAGAGCATAATTCGCAGAAGCTGCCTTTACTGTACCAATTGCCGATGCCGGAATCATACTGAAGACCATCGCTCCGGAAAGCAACAGACTCATAATCTTATGTCTTGTTTTCATTTTCATTCTCCCTTCTTTTGAAAATTGAGTGATTTAAATAGATAGCTGTACATTTTCCAAAAACTTTTTATTTAAAATGCACAGCGTACTCCCGGTTAACCATAGTATAATTTGGCTCTATTTTTTTATGCCTGCTTTCTTAGGTAATCCTGCACGTTTCAGCATTTTTGAATATTTCTTAAATTTCTTAGCCGGTACTGTTACTTTTGCATTTGCATTGATCTTACGGAATGCTTTGCTTCCTATAGAAGTAATACCATTTGCTTTCTTCATGTTGATCGTTTTCAGTTTGCTGCAGTTTGCAAATGCACTGCCGCCAATCTTCTTTATATTACTTCCAATCGTTACTTTTTTCAGTTTCTTACAGCCTTTAAAAGCATTTTTCCCGATCTGTACTACTTTGTAAGTAACACCGTTTATGTTAACTGTTTTGGCGATTGTTACAGAAGTAATATTTTCCCCTTTGTTTCCACCTGCACCAATAACTGCTGCTGTCTTTTTCTTTTCATCCAGGATGCGATAGATGACATTTCCACGGACTGTCTGATCTGTTTTTGTCACTTCCGGAGCAGGTGTGGTTGGTGTTCCGGATGCAGGCTGTGTTTCCGTTGGCTTCTCGGTCGGTGCTTCACTTGGAACTTCACCTCCTGCTGTTTTCAGTCCAGCTCTGGCTTCCTGAAGCTTACTCAGCAGCTCTTTCAGATCTTCTTCACTTGCTTTCTCATCCGGGTTTAATGCATTTTCATATGCTTTTTTATATGCTTTCCAGCTCGACTCAGTGTAGCTTCCATCTGTATTTCCTCTGTCATAGACCGTTTTGTATTCCTCACTCGCAACTGCTTCTGCAAGCTCTGCCCTTACAGACTCATCTGGCTTTTCTTCTGGCTTTGTTTTTTCGGTTACCGTGATCTGGCACGTCACTTTTTCTTTGCCAAAGTCTGCTGTCACTTCTGCTGTTCCTGCTGCAACCGCTGTTACAACGCCTTTCTCATTTACACTTACAACTGCATCATTGCTGCTTTTAAACACTGCTTTTCCGCGGTCTTCCGGTGCAAGTGCATTGTTGCGCAGAAAAACTGCCTGATCTCCGATTTTTAAAGAAAGTGCTTCTTTGTCGGCGGCATTTCCAAGTTTTACATCCGCAAGTGCCACCTGAACGTTTTTATTTTCACTTACTGCACAGATTTTTAACACTTTTATATTTGAAATTTCCAGATAAACATTTTCCGCATTTTCTCCTGCTTTTAAAGTCTGTGTTGTATACAACAGTTGTCCGTCTCCATAAACCTCCACAATTGCCGAAGCGTTTTCCCCTGTTTTTATACCTGCCAGGAAAGAAAGGCTGTTGCTGCCCAGGCCACTTAAATCCCACATGGCACTTTCACCAGTTTTCAGACCGATTCCCTTTTCAAAATTCCGTTCTGTTCCATTGACCAGAAGCGAAATCTCTGTTCCATCTGCATTTTTATCCGTATTTACCGTATTTCCCTTTTCATCCGGTGTCTGATACAGATCACTTAAATATGTCTTTTTTGCATAAATGCTGTATTTCTCATACAAATAGAACTGTGCTGCTGAGATATAGGTATCTGCCGGATTTCCGGCTGTAGAAAGTGCACGGATACGGATTCTTCTGGCACTTGGTGCATCAAACGTTACTTCTTTTTGTTTCTGATCATTTGCCCAGGTATTATCTTTGATGGAAATTGTCTGGAAATCATCCCCTGATGCCGTTGTACTATAAGAAAGTTCATATTTCAGAATAGTTCCATTGTTCCCTCCCTGCCTTGGAAGATAAGCAAGTTTTCCGATATCCATATTTCCATCCAGTAAGATTGTATAAGTGTTGTTCTTATTCCCTGCGATATCTGCCTTTATTCCATTTCCATAATTGCTGTGCCAGATGGTAGACGTGTCACCATCCAGTGCAAGGGAAGCTCCTTCTCCCGGATGCTCGCTGTCTGCCATTGCTGTCAGATGACTGTTTTCAATCATCGCATAGGCATACGCTTCTTCCGGTTCCATGCCGATCAGGATTCCATACTGACGCTGATAAGCTTTCTTCGCATCCTCATCAAGTTTTTCGTATGCCAGCAGGATCGTCGTTATCTGATTGTGATACTGACTGCTCTCTGCGATTTCTTCTCTTGTCATATTTTCAAAAAGATACTGCGAATACTGGCTGAGTGTCCGTGCATAGACATTCATCTGTTTCTCGTTTTTCCAGTCACTCTGCATCAGACCTTTTTCTGTCATAAGATATGTGGTAGTCTGTCCTGATTCTGCAATCTGATAATCACTCAGGATTTCTCCTGTATAGGAACTCACAAAACGCTGCCGTCCTTTGGATTCTCTGTGATAAAGAATCAACTTTGAACCTACAGGAAAATCCACTTTCAAGTTTGACTTTTCCGTTTTTTGTTTTCCCTGCAGCTCCTGACTGTAAAGCTCTTTTCCATCCGGGCTTAATACCCGGATACTGATATAAGTTCCATCTATATACATATGCGGTGTTGTGCTGCTGAGTGTCCAGATGAGTTTTTGTGAAACCGTATCTACCTTCACCGTTGCCACAAGTGCATCGCCAAGGCCAAGCAGCTGGATCTGTGCGTCATCTGCCAGCGGATTGCCGCTCTGTTTTGTATACACCAGTGTTTTAGAGACATTTCCCGCAGAAGCCACCAGATACTCATTTCCATACTGGTATATGTTGCTCTTCGGTGACGGCATCTCTACTTTGTAAATACCGACTGGAAGCTCGCATGTCACCCTGGAATCAGAAATAGTCAGTTCTTTTACAACTTTGTCACCGTTTTTAATCAGGATTTTCTTACCTTTTACCTGTTCCAGATCATCAATCTGAACATCCATGCTCACCTGGCTGATATATCCGGTCGCTGAAAGATCGTCCGTACTTACCAGGCTGTAAATACCTTCCAGTCCAAGCTGTACTCTTGTTGTCTCACACGCGGTATCGTCCGGAATCAGCTCTTTTAAGAAATACAGCATCGGTTTGTCCATCGCATAGATCTTATCTTCCACTTTTCCGGATGGAACAATATGCCATGCTTTAAAATAAGGAAGCACATTATATCCAAGGGTATCCAGACTTTCTGCCAGTGCATCCGAAGAAGCCATCTTTTTACCCGTAAGATAATAAACCTGACGGTAATAGGAATGCATCGCAGAAACCGCTTTCTGCGGTCCGAGTTTATTCATAAGGTTTGTAAACATGTAAAGACTTACATTATAATAATTTCCGCCCTCTACAATATCTGCAAACGTATTGGTCGTATCCAGACGGTCTTTCATCCGCTGTCCAAGCTGTGCATAGCGCTGTGCCTTTGTACCAGTGAAATTCTCAAGCAGCCATCCAAAGTCTTCTTCCGGACGGTAAGTCGGCTCAAAATAATAACCGAGAATATTGTTGGTGGTCTCTACGAACGGATTTTCCTGTGCAGCGATCGCCCCTTCATATCCGTGACCAAATTCGTGCAGGGAGAGCCAGTCCCTTACCAGATATGTATCCAGGCTTTTTCCATTATAGGCACTGTGATCCTTGCTGTAATATGCCTGACCTGCGCCATGCGCATTGGCTTTGATAAAAAATTTTGCCCGCACATTCTGATTCCATGGTTCCTTTGCATCAAAATCCAGACCCGCATAGGCATCGTACTGTTTTACAAATGCCGCATACCATTCCAGCATTTCATCCAATGTTTTAAAACGGTAAACATCTTTTTTATTTCCATAAGAAGAGTTGATGATATTGTCCTTGTCACAGACCGGGACAAGAAATGTAGCCGCACTGCCCTCTATGATCGCAAACGGCGCCTGACTTTCATCCCAGGCATCAAAAAATGCCTGCTGGGAATCTCCATAGCGATAGTATGGAATTTCTTTCAGGGCATCGGTATATTTATATTCAACCACCGGCTGTACGGTTGTACGTTTCGGTGTTGTGATAAATGGTACACTGTCGACCATTTTTGTGTTAGATAAAGTTACCCAGCTTCCGTCTGCCGGAATTTTAGCAGAAGATTCCGTCTGAGAATCGTCATTTTCAAACTGGATCGTCAGATCTTCCTTAAATGTCTCTGCATTTACAATGCGGATCTGAATACTGCTTCCCTGCGGCATCCAGATTCCCATATTCTGCCGGTCGTGGTAATATCCCCGATTAAAACTGATCCCGGTCAGGTGATCTGCATTCGGAAGTGTATACAAAGTACGCTGAACCGTTTTTTCCTCTTCCGTTGCCGTATTTTTATCCAATACGGTGACTTGTGTATCCAGCGAAGCTACATTCCCATCCGAATCCTGTACCTTCCGTGTGAGCGTGTAAGTTCCTGTTTTCGATGTATCCACAGTTCCGCTGCTGCTCAGCATTTTTGTCAGATCCCCGTCTTCCTGGTCATCTGCAAGCATGCGATCCCAGTTCCTGTCAAATGTCTCTCCCTGATAGACCCAGGTTTTGGTTACACCGGAAAGCTGCGGAACGCGGTAAGCATCATCTCTTGCTTCTGCTTTTGTGCCAGATATCAAGGCAATCGCAATGACACTTACGGCTGCCAACTGCCACTTTTTCTTTTTCATCTATAATATCCTCCTGTTTTGTTTGCTTTGTCGCTTTTCCCTCTTTAAAGCACAAAGTATTTGTTTTATTTTAACATATCCCGTCATTGCATTGCAAGCATTTCCAAAAAATATTGTCCTTGCTTCTATAAAATGTTATAATTATGATGTGGGTGTCAAAAGTACCCAACTATGATGCCTACGGATTGTTCCGTGCGTTGCACTCCCACAATCCTCCCCAGTATTCGCATATCGTGGGATTATCATCCCACTTTTATGCTCATATCGGGGCGGGTCCCAAGGTCTTTCATCCACCTATGAGCAAGCTCATGTGGATTTAGACCTTTCGACCCTGGCATCATAATTATATTATAATGTTGGTGTCAGAACATTTTCTGCCACTGACATCATATCATTTTCAGAAAGTGAGGATATGGATATGGCACTTGACGGAACCGTCATTTCCTGCATGGCATGGGAATTAAACAATGCCCTTGCAGGCGGAAAGATCAATAAAATTGCACAGCCGGAAAAAGACGAGCTGATGCTTACCATAAAAAACAGCCGCAAACAATACCGGCTCCTTGTTTCAGCCAGTGCAAGTCTGCCACTTGTCTATCTGACAGATCAGAATAAGACAGGTCCTATGACAGCCCCGAATTTCTGTATGCTGCTGCGCAAGCACATCGGAAGCGGACGCATCCTGCGCATCTGGCAGCCGGGCATGGAACGTATCTTAAACATGGAAATCGAGCATTTGAATGAGCTTGGGGATATCTGCCGCAAGCTTCTGATCATTGAGCTGATGGGCAAACACAGCAATATCATTTTCTGTCAGGAGGACGGCATGATCCTGGATTCGATCAAGCATGTCTCTGCACAGGTCAGCTCCGTGCGTGAAGTTCTTCCGGGACGGACGTATTTTATCCCGGAAACGCAGCACAAATATGATCCGCAGACGATTACAGAAGAAGCATTTCGCACAAGCGTCTGCCAGAAGCCCATGCCGCTCTCCAAAGCGATCTATACCACGCTGACCGGCATCAGCCCGCTGATCGCAGAAGAACTCTGCCATCGCAGCAACCTGGAATCCTCTCAGAGTGCAAATGCCTTCCAGGAGATCGAACAGATCCACCTTTTCCATACGTTGAAACGGATGATGGAAGATCTCGAAAATCATGATTTTACACCGAACATTGTATATGATGGAAGAGTTCCGCTCGAATATGCAGCCTTTCCGCTCTCCCAGTATCAGGACATGCGTACGGAAACTTACGATACAATGTCAGAAGTGCTGGAAAGGTACTATGCAGCAAAGAATACGATCACACGCATCCGCCAGAAATCTTCGGATCTTCGCCGGATTGTCGGGACGGCGCTCGACCGCAGCCGCAAAAAGTATGATCTTCAGAAAAAACAGTTAAAAGACACGGAAAAACGTGATAAGTTCCGCATTTACGGAGAGCTTTTAAATACGTATGGATATGAAGCAGAACCAGGAAGCAAAGAACTTTCCGCAGTAAACTATTACAACGGTGAAACAATAAAAATCCCACTTGATCCGACCCTGACGGCACAGGAAAACGCAAAAAAATATTTTGACCGTTATGGAAAACTGAAGCGTACTTATGAGGCACTGGAACATCTGATCAAAGAGACAGAGGAAGAGATCCAGCATCTGGAATCCATTTCCACTGCCCTTGACATTGCCTTAAATGAAGAAGATCTGGTGCAGGTCAAGGAAGAACTGACACAGTACGGTTATATTCGCCGCAAATATACCGGAAAGCGTGTGAAGATCACCTCAAAACCGTTTCACTATATCTCTTCGGATGGCTATGACATCTATGTTGGGAAAAATAATTATCAGAACGAAGAACTGACCTTTAAGTTTGCCACCGGAAATGACTGGTGGTTCCATGCAAAAGGTGCACCAGGCTCCCATGTCATTGTGAAAGCCGGACAGGGAATGCCGCCGGACCGTACCTTTGAAGAAGCAGCAAGACTTGCCGCATGGTACTCCAGCCACCGCGGTGCAGACAAGGTTGAGATTGACTATGTTGAAAAAAAGCAGGTAAAAAAAGTAAACGGTGGCAAACCGGGATTTGTTATTTATCACACAAATTATTCTATGGTGATCGATTCCGATATCAGCGGCATCCGTCAGGTAAAAGAAAAATAACACAAAAAAAGAAGCATTGCAGCATAACCACTATGCTCCGGTGCTTCTTTTTCCCAAAAACAGTAACGGGATGCTGATCAGGAACGGCAGATAATATGTTGCAATGCGATACAGGATCATTGCTGCACCACAGACGGACTTTCCTGTCATAGAGCCAAACAGCATCAGAAAGAGCAGTTCCGTCGAACCCATGCCTCCGGAACTTGGGATCACACCGATCAGAAGCTGCATAATGGACGAAAATGCCAGACACTCAAGCAACGACAGCGGCAGCATTTTTCCGGCAACTGCAAAGATGGCAACTGCCGGCAGTATATACAGACAGGTCATTTTTACGGCATTTCGAAAGATTAGCCCTATCCATTCTTTTTTATCTTTTATCACAACACGTCCGACTTTGGAAAATTCCTCCATCTGTGCAAGCCCGGCTCTGACTTTTTCCTTTATACTTTCTTTTTTAATATGCTCAGAACACGCAAGAAGCCACGGTGCAAATTTCTGATTGATACAGAACATGGTCAGAAAAGTCAGTACTGCAAAACTGATCCCAAAGCCCGCCAGCAGGTAATTCTTCTCAAGTCCCGGAATCTGAAAAAGAACTGTATGGAAGAAACAAAGCATCACTGCGGCATAGAGAACGATCGTCAGTTTATGCGATACATACTCCATCGTCAGGATCCCAAATGATTTTCCGGGTTTTATCTGGCTTTCCTGATACAGATCATAGATCTGGGCCGGTTTGGTTCCCGCCGCAAAGGTCGTAACGTTAAAAAATACAACCATATATGCAAGACGGACCGCCTGCCACAGCGTACATCTTTCGTGGTTTTTCACGATAATATAATGAAGTACCCAGCCATCCAGCAGTATATAAAGATTTCCGAAGATCACAAGGATCAACAGGGCTCTTTTGTCTGCCTGGAAAAGCTGGGTTTTGATTTCACCTAAAGAATCATGAAAAATCAGGTATAAAACCAGTACCAGAAACAACGTCGCCAAAATGGCTGTTATAAAATGTTTCTTTTTATTTTTCATATTCAAAAATATATGCTGTAAAAACAGCTGTGCAAATGTTTTATTTTGCTACGATGTTTACAATCTTCTTCGGAACATAGATTTCTTTGATAATGTTTCCGGAAAGTTTGTCACCAAGTGCTTCTTTTGCTTTTGCAATCGCATCTTCTTTGCTGATGTCAACCGGAATGGAGATGACTGCTTTTGTCTTTCCGTTTACCTGTACCGGAATCTCAACTTCATCATCTTTCATTGCTTCTTCATCGTGGGCCGGCCATTCGTGGTGGAATACGGAATCGGTATGGCCAAGTGCCTCCCAGAGCTCTTCTCCCATATGCGGTGCAAATGGTGCCAGAAGCAGAACGACTGATTCCAGAGTCTCTTTGTCCATGCCGCCTTCTTTCTTGGCGATTGCGATCAGGTTGTTGTTGCACTCCATGAAGCCGGAAATAACCGTATTCAGGCTGAAGCCCTCCAGACGGGTTGTGATCATGTGGATCATCTTATGGCGAGCTTTGATCATCTCTTTACTTGCTGTGACATTTTTATCTTTGTTGTCCATAACCAGATTCCAGAAACGGGACAGGAAACGGTATACACCTTCGATACCGCGGTCATCCCACTCTGCATCCAGCTCTGGCGGACCTACAAATAATTCATACATTCTCAGGGAATCGCAGCCGTAATCGCGTACCAGATCATCCGGAGAAATGACATTTCCTTTGGACTTACTCATCTTGATACCATTCTTACCGGTGATCATGCCCTGGTTAAACAGTTTGTGGAATGGTTCATCAAAATCGATCACTCCGATATCATACAGGAACTTAGTATAGAAACGGGAGTACAGAAGATGCAGTACTGCATGCTCTACGCCGCCGATGTACATATCCACCGGAAGGTATTTGTCTGCTTTTTCTTTAGATACCAGTTCTTCGTTGTTATGTGGATCTACATAACGCAGGAAGTACCAGGAAGAACCTGCCCACTGAGGCATAGTGTTTGTCTCACGTTTTGCATCTGCTCCACATTTCGGGCATTTGCAGTTTACCCAGTCTTCGATCGCTGCCAGCGGTGATTCGCCGGTACCGGTCGGTTCATAAGATTCTACATCCGGCAGACGCAGCGGAAGCTCTTCTTCCGGAACCGGAACGTTTCCGCATTTCGGGCAGTGTACGATCGGGATCGGCTCGCCCCAGTAACGCTGACGGGAGAATACCCAGTCACGCAGTTTGTAGTTGACGGTTTTGTGTCCGATGCCCATCTTCTCAATGATATGCGGAGCTTCTTTTTTCAGGACTGCAGATTCCATACCATTCCAGTCACCGGAATTGATCATAGTTCCGGAGGCCTCGGTATAGGCTTCGGTCATATTCTCGATTTCTTTGCCGTCTTTTGCGATAACCTGGATGATCGGAATATTGAATTTCTTTGCAAACTCAAAGTCACGGTCATCGTGAGCCGGTACACACATGATCGCACCGGTACCGTAATCTGCCAGTACATAGTCAGAGAGCCAGATCGGAACTTTTGCTCCGTTCAGCGGATTGGTTGCATAGCTTCCGGTAAATACGCCGGTCTTTTCCTTATCCTGCATACGGTCTACGTTGGATTTCATGGATGCTGCATAGATATAGGCATCCACGGCTTCTTTCTGATCCGGTGTGGCAAGGCCTGCTGCCAGTTTATGCTCCGGAGCCAGTACCATAAAGGTTGCACCGTGAAGAGTATCCGGTCTTGTCGTATAAACGGTGATCTTTTCGTCTCTTCCTTCTACCGGAAAATCGACTTCTGCACCATAAGATTTGCCGATCCACTCGGTCTGCATTTTCTTTACTTTCTCCGGCCATTCCAGTTTGTCCAGGTCACTTAACAGACGGTCTGCATACTTTGTGATACGCAGCATCCACTGACGCAGGTTTTTCTTTGTAACCGGTGTACCGCATCGCTCGCAGCAGCCGTTTACCACTTCTTCGTTTGCCAGACCTGTCTTACAAGACGGGCACCAGTTGATCGGGAATTCCTTCTCATATGCAAGACCTTTCTTGAACATCTGAACGAAGATCCACTGGGTCCATTTATAAAATCCAGGATCGGTAGTATTAACCTCCATATCCCAGTCATAGATCGATGCGATCTCATTGATCTGTCTCTTGATATTCTTGATATTTGCCTCTGTAGAAATCGCCGGATGAACACCCATCTTGATCGCGTAGTTCTCAGCCGGAAGACCGAATGCATCCCATCCCATCGGATGGATCAGGTAATATCCCTGCATCATTTTGTAGCGGCTCCACACATCGGAGATCACATAACCTCTCCAGTGACCTACGTGAAGGCCGTTTCCTGACGGATACGGAAACATATCCAGACAATAATATTTTGGCTTTTTGCCGTCATCAACATTCACCGGATTTTCTTCCCATTTCTGACGCCATTTTTTTTCAATGGCTTTATGGTTATAAGGCACTGCCATTTTCTTTTCCTCCTGAAACTTAAATTCTTATAAATGCTTAAAACTATCTGTTATTTTACCCCAGTTTATTTGCTTTTGTCAATAGATGGCAAAAAAGTGCATTGACGCAAAAATCAGATTAGATTATAGTAAAACCAGATTACCAGAAGGGAGTACTTTTTATATGAAACCACATATCCGAAAATCTGTTTTTTCCTGGAAAAATATCTCCTGTGCCCTGCTTTGCACGCTTGCCATTTTTTCCATCTCCATACTGTTTGTCTTACATTTCCGCGCCCTCTATTATTTTGATATCGATCATCTGCACCTTCCGGCAGCAAGCGGCTATTCAAAAGAAGTGATCCGCAAAAATTATGACGAGCTGATCGATTATAATTCCATATTCGGACCTTCGGATCTTAGACTTTCAGATTTTACCATGTCAGAGGAAGGAAGGATTCATTTTGAGGAAGTAAAACGCATTTTTCTAAATATTGAATACGCTTCTTTCATCCTGATCCCACTGACCTTTTTTCTGATCGTCCGGCAGATCCGCAAAAAAAACATTGCCTTTTTTGCCCTGCTCTCCGCACTTCCTACCACGCTTGTCGTAATTGTCGGTTTGCTTGCAGTTTTAAACTGGGATTTTTGTTTTGTCCTGTTCCATAAGATCATGTTCCGCAATGACTACTGGATCTTTAATCCTGCATATGACCCTGTGATCACCATTTTGCCGGATGCGTATTTTCTGCATGCTGCTCTTCTGATCCTGTTTTGTGTTCTGGCTGCAAGTCTTTTCTCTTTTCTGCTGTACCAGATCCTTCGCAGAAAAGTCAGCAATAATGCGAAACGATGATCTGTATGCTCGTCCTTCCCTGATACTCATTCAGGGAAGGATAATAAATCACTGAAAGTACAACTGCATTCTGCCTTCCCTGAAAACACTTCTCATATTCTGTTTCTCCAAATTTTTCTCTTATATAATCTAAAATCTGTTCCAAATCCCCAAAATAGAGTGCATCCATCACGGTTCCACTCTGGCTTCGCACCTGCATTTTCAATACATTGCGGTTTCTGCCGAGAATCTTCATATTTAATATAGACAGATTTTTCTCTGCAAAGAGTGGTTTTTCATTCCCTTTTCCAAATGGCTCTAAAACAGAAAGTTCCCCGATCAGTTTTTCTGTAATATAACCAATCGGCATTGGTACGTCAATCGTGATCTTCGGGATAAAATCTTCTTCTGTCAATGTAGTATGCTCATTTAAAAAGTTCCGGAATTTTTCCACATTTTCCGGTGGAAGGGAGAGACCGGCTGCCATCGGATGGCCGCCATACTTTGTATAGAGTTCTTTACACTTCGACATTTCCTCAAACATAGAATATGCCTCGATTGAACGTCCGGAGCCTTTGACACCGTCTGCACTGTCTGTCAGTACAAACACCGGTTTGTTATAGCGTTCCCGGATACGTCCGGCTATGATCCCGGCAAGGCTCTCATGACAGTCCGAAAGATAGACAACCAGAACTTTATCGCTGCTTCTGCCCTCCTTTTCAATCCAGGCGATTGCTTCTTCCGTTCCTTTCTGCGTCATATCTTTTCGTTCGTCATTCAATTCTTTCAGTTTAAGAGCCATAAGATCGGCTTTTGCTTTTTCTTCCTGCAATAAGAGGTTTAAGGAGCGTCTGGCTGTATCCAGTCTTCCACCGGCATTGATACACGGTCCTAATACAAAACCGATATGATAAGCCTTCAGTTCCATCTCTTCCAGTTTACAGGCACGGATCAATGCTGCCATTCCCACATTCTGTGTACGATTCAGCCTTTTTAATCCTTCTTTTACCAGAATTCTGTTTTCGCCGACCAGCTCCATCACATCTCCTACCGTTGCAAAACCTGCCGCCTCCAGAAATTCCTCTGCTTCTTCCGCCGGTATTCTAAATGCTTCATACAGACAGCAGATCACTTTGTAAGCAACCGCTGCACCACATAAATACTTAAACGGATAAGGGCAGTCTGCCTGCCTTGGATTTACAACCGCATCTGCCAGAGGTACTTCTTCCTGTACTTCGTGGTGATCGGTAATCAGAATGGTCATACCAAGACTTTTTGCCAGTTTTGTCTGTTCGATTGCTGCGATCCCGTTATCACAGGTCAGAATGGTATCGACATCTTCCTCATATGCATAACGAATCAGATGTTCATTGATGCCATAGCCGTCTTTCATACGGTCCGGTATTTCCACATCCACATTTGCGTGACAGCGGCGCAGTCCTTTCAGAAGAATATAAGAAGCGCTGACACCATCAATGTCATAATCACCGATAATTCTTATTTTTTTCCGTTCCTGTATTTTCTGCCGCAAAACAGATACCAGTTTGTCCGCATCTTTCAGCAGATGCGGATCATAGAAATCTTCTTTTGTTCCGTAAAGATACTGCCGGATTTCCGGTTCACCTACAATATCACGATTTCGGATCAGCCTTGCAGTCACCTGGTCGATCCCGAATTTTTCTGCTATTGCCTGAAAATCGGCACGCTTTGCAGAGACAACCCATTTTTCCATAGTATAAATTTCCTTTCCGAAAAAAAGATGCCCTTCCGCCGAAAAGGGAGAAAGAGCATCTTTTTTGAAATAAGCAAAAACTTATTTAGTTTTGCTTTTGAATTTGGTTTTCAGTGTATACCACAGCGGACCGGAAATGCATACAGAAGAGAATGCACCGGCAACGATACCAACCATCAGAGGTGCTGCAAATTCACGAATCGACGGAACGCCGAGAATGAACAGTGCTGCGATCGTGATGAACGTTGTCAGAGAAGTATAGATACTTCTTGTAAGAGTCTGTGTGATACTTCTGTTTACGATCTCTTTAAGTGCTTCGTCACTGTGTTTCTTTGAGTTACCCAGGTTTTCACGGATACGGTCAAAGATAACAATAGATGCGTTGATAGAGTATCCGATGATCGTCAGCATGCAGGCAATGAAGGTATTGCCAACAGAAATTCTTGCGATTGCATAGAATGCCAGCACGATCAGTACGTCGTGGAGCAGAGCCAGAACGGCACTTGCACCGAAACGGATATCTTTGAAACGCAGCCAGATGTAGATCAGCATGCAGATAGCTGCAATGATAACCGCAACGATCGCATCCTGACGCATTTCATTACTTACGGTAGAAGAAATGCTCTCTGCGGTGATTGTGGATTCATCCACACCAAATTTTTCATTCAGTTTCTGGCTAAGCTCGGTTCTTTCATCCAGAGACAGTTCTCTTGTCTTTATGATAACCTGATTGGAACCGCTTACCTTGGTAGCCTGGATATTTGCATCACCGGTTACTTCCTGTACAACCGGTTTTACTTTTTCATCGATCTCTTCGATGGAGTAATCTTCGTTGAAGGTTACGTTTGTAGAAGTACCGCCCATAAACTCAAGGCTGTAGTTCAGTGCTTTTCCACCACCCTGGCTGTGGATCAGCATGGCAGCCGGACCGGAGATCATGCATACGACCGCGATCGCAAAGAATACTTTCTTATGTTTCAAGAAATCAATGGTGTCATGTTTTTTCGGGCATCCATAGTATTTCACATCCTGGAATCCAAGGGCAAAGAATGCCTTTGCCAGACATCTGGAAATAACCAGTGCAGAGAACATGGACAGGATGATACTCATCGCCAGTGTGTATGCGAAACCTTTTACGGAACCGGTTCCCATGATACCCAGCACGATCGCTGCAATCAGGGTGGTGATATTTCCGTCCAGAATTGCAGACAGAGCTTTTTTGAAACCGATATCAATCGCATTTTTAACAGATCTTCCGGCTGCAATTTCTTCACGGATACGTGCATAAATGATAACGTTTGCATCGACCGCCATACCAATACCGAGGATGATACCTGCGATACCCGGCAGAGTCAGTGTGATATCAAATGCATTTAAAGTAACCAGTGTCAGTACGGTGTACAGCAGCAGAGAGATCGCTGCAACAACACCTGGCAGCAGGTAAACAACCATCATAAAGATGCAGACAAGTGCCAGACCGATCGCTCCTGCTTTTAAGCTGGTGGAAATTGCGGCTTCCCCAAGCTGGGCACCTACAACGTTGGAACGCAGCTCCTGCAGTTCCAGGGACAGAGAACCGATACGGATGGAAGAAGCCAGATTTTCTGCTTCCTGTGCATCTGCCATACCGGTGATGACAGCAGAACCGTCTGTGATCGCACTCCTTACGGTCGGAGCACTGATGACATCACCGTCATATACAATATAGATGGATTTGCCGATATTTTCAGAAGTTGCATTTGCAAAGGCTGCGGCACCTTCACTGTTGAACTCCAGTTTTACAACGTTCTCGTTATTTTTCAGGTTATCCTGCTGAACGCCTGCTTCTGCGGATGCGACCTGGCTTCCGTCTACGACAACAGTGCCGTCTTCCAGTTGGAACTGAAGGGAACCTGGTTTGCCAAGCTCTTCGAGAATGGCATTTGCATCGGATACACCAGGGATCTCGATGTTGATGCGGTTGCTGCCTTCCTGATAAACCTGTGCTTCTGTGCTGTAGCCGTCAACACGCTGCTGCAGCTTGTAAATGGTGTCTTTCATGTCTGCGGCAGATGGATTCTCGTCACCCACTACCTCATAAGTAATACTTACACCACCGGACAGATCCAGTCCGAGGGTAATGTTTTTGGCAGCTCCCGTTCCGGTAGGTCCGAAGCCGACACCTGTGGTGTAGGTCAAAAGCCCAAGAAACAGGGCGATCACAACGACTACACCAATCGCTTTGTTCTTTTTCATGTTTCTTAATTCTCCTTTTCCTCGGCAGCGAGTGCTGCCTTTATCATGATCGCGCATTCGATACGCTTCCGCTGCAATTCACATCCGATATCATATGCATCGTTGATGGATTTGTGGAAATTCCAGGAGTTTGCCGCACATCCACCGCTGCAGTAGAATTTCGCAAAACATTTTTTGCACTTCTCTTTTGCATAGACATTGCAGTTTTTAAACTCAGTCTGGATCTGCGGTGTCTTGATACCTTCCTCCACATTTCCCATCAGGAACTGTTCTTCCCCGACAAACTGATGACACGGATAAAAATCACCCCACGGTGTGACAGCGAGGTATTCTGTTCCGGAGCCGCATCCGGAGAGGCGTTTGTAAACGCAAGGTCCTCCCGTCAGGTCTATCATAAAATGGAAGAAATTGAATCCCCTTCCTTCCTTATGACGCTTGATCATTTCCTTTGCCAGTCTGTCATATTCTTCGCAGATCACCGGAATATCTTCTTCCCGCAGTGCGTACTCCTCTTCCGGCTGAGCAACAACCGGCTCTACGGAAATCTGTTTAAAGCCCATATCTGCCAGATGCAGGACATCGGATGCGAAATCCAGGTTGTGTCTGGTAAAGGTTCCTCTTACATAATATTTATCCTGATGTCTGCTCTCCGCAAATTTCTCAAATTTTGGGAGAATCAGGTTATAACTGCCTTTTCCTTTGCGGAACGGACGCATGTAATCATGTACTTCTTTTCTGCCGTCGATGCTGAGTACGACATTTGCCATCTCACGGTTACAGAACTCCATAACCTCATCGTTTAACAGAACTCCGTTTGTGGTCAGTGTAAAACGGAAATTTTTATTGTGGATCTTTTCCTGCTCTCTTCCATATGCTACCAGGTCTTTTACCACCTGCCAGTTCATCAGTGGCTCTCCGCCAAAGAAATCCACTTCCAGATTTCTTCTGCTTCCGGAATTTGCGATCAGGAAATCCAGCGCTTTTTTTCCAACTTCATAACTCATCAGGGCACGACGGCCGTGATACTCACCTTCTTCTGCAAAGCAGTAACGACAGGCAAGATTACAGTCATGTGCAATATGCAGACAGAGTGCTTTTACGACAGTCGGACGGTTTTTGAATGCATCAATTGCATTCTCGTAGATATCTTCGGTAAACAATGCTCCGGCTTCTTCTAACTCCCGGCACTCTTCGATCGCTTCTTCGATCCCGGCTGGTGTATACTTACCATCCAGAGCCTTTGCAATCTCTTCTTTTGATGTTTTCTTTTCCAGATATGGAAGTACGTCATATACCACATCGTCCACGATATGTACGGAGCCGCTGTTTACATCCATAACGATGTTGAAGCCGTTGCTTTTATATTGATGGATCAACTTGTAATCCCCTTTCAGTCTCCAGACGCTAAGAAACAGCGAGCAGATGCCCGCTGCTTGCTTTTATGTCTGTTATTATTTATTGCTTTCACAGCTCTGGTTTCCTACTGTACAGGATGTCTTACATGCAGACTGACAGGATGTCTGACATTCGCCGCATCCGCCTTTCTTTACTGTGTTCTGCAGACTTTTGGTATTTAATGTCTGAATATGTTTCATATTATCGCCTCCTTATCTTCGCTTGCGCGGAAATTTAATTTGATTATAACATAATGTTCACAATAGTAAAAGCGTTTTTTTTACAATAACACAACTTTTTCACAAATCTGTGCTATAATGAACTCACTATTTTAAAAAGAAAGGATATTATATCATTTATGAAAAAGAAATCAGCAGTTATTTTAGTAAGCGCAGCGACGGCATTATCACTCCTTACCGGCTGTTCTTCCGGCGGTACTTACAGCAAATATGTTACACTTGGCACTTATAAAGGTTTAAGCGTTAACAAGATCAAAACCGAAGTAACCGATAATGACGTAGAATCAGAGATTGAAAGTGCACTGGATGAAAATTCCGAGTACAAAACGGTCAAACGTGCTGCCAAAGACGGCGACCAGGTAAATATCGACTTTACCGGAACCATCGGTGGAGAGGAATTCGACGGAAGCTCCGATACGGATTATGACCTGGTGATCGGCTCTGAAGATTTCCAGCCAGAATTCGAAGATCATCTGATCGGTGCAAAAGCCGGTGACAGTCTCGATTTCACGATTACATTGTCCGATGATTACGACGAAGATCTTGCCGGGAAGGACGCGGAATTTAAAGTAACGGTCAATTCCGTACAGGAGATCAATATTCCGGAGCTGAATGATGCATACTGCAAAGAATACACTGATTACGCTACCGTTGAAGAATATCGGGCAGGTGTCCGCAAAGAGCTGGAAGCATACTACGATGACAACAGCACTTCTACTGCTGAAAGCGATCTGATCTCACAGGTGATCCAGAACTCCAAAATTTCCGGTTATCCGCAGGAACTCTATGATAAGTGTAAAGCAGAATACGATGCAAACAACGAAGCTCTTGCAGAGATGTTTGGCATGGACGTATCCGATATTGCCGGTTCCGATGAAGATGTCAAAGCAGCCGTTGAAGAAATGGTTTACAGCGAAATGATCGTAAGCGAGATCGCTGACAAAGAAAAAATCACTGTTTCTGATGATGAATATACCGAATATGTAAACTCCGTCTATGAAGACAGTGGTTACTCTTCTGCCGAAGAATACGAACAGGATTACACCAAAGAAGAAACGATGAGTGCCATCCTGTATAATAAAGTCTCTGAATTTCTTCTTCAGAACGCAACCGTCACTGAAGTTTCCGAAGATGACTATTACGGAAGCACTGAAGATGAAAGCGAAGAAGACGAAAGTGAATGGAAAGAACCGGATTCAGAGGAATCATCCGAATCATGATGAAAAGCAAAAAAAACATCCTTTTATCCCTGTTCATACTGCTGATCCTGTTTCTCTGTATCGGTGCCCTGTTCTTTCTGCATACGCAAAACCGGTCTGGTGAGACAGCGCTGATCTATCAGGAGGGCAACCTGATCCGCAGGGTTTCACTTACGGATGTAAAAGAGCCTTATCAGTTCCAGATCGATTCCAAAGACGGCGGATACAATCTTGTGCGGGTGGAAAACGGTGCCATCGGTATCATCGATGCTGACTGCCCGGACAAAATCTGCGAACAGCGCGGCATGGTGTCGGATACCGGTTATCCGATCACCTGCCTGCCGCATAAACTGGTTATTAAAGTTCAGCACCTTACCTCATCTTCTGATGATATTGATGCAGTTGTTCAATAAGAAAAGGCATCGCGCCTTCATCCTGTACGGATGATTCTGCGATGCCTTTTCTTGTTTTTTACTCAAACTTCGCACTTGAATAAGTGCCTTTGTACGAGAACACATAATAGTTTCCGTCTTGCTTATATTGGGTAACTTTTTCTTCTATTCCGCCACATTCAAAGGTCATATAAAAATTATCAAAAGACGAAAGACTGTTTTTGAACACCTTGAAATTCATTGTTATGCTGCTTTCAAGCGAAAGTGAAACTGTGTTGATTACAGGAGCAGGCTTTGCTTAAGGAGCGGTTTTGCTTTTGTAATAATATGTAACAACCGTGCCGTCAGAAACGATAGGTGTATTCAAACCGTCAGCCTTTACAAATTCGTAATCGTAAAGCGTTTTTGCAGGTGTAAAATCAAGTTTTGTGCCATACGGAACAACAAATGTTCCACCGGCTGTGTTTGGAATTTCAGTGCCATCCTCAAATTTGTACTGAACTGTAACGCTTGTGTAACGCTGTGTTTCGGTATTGTCATCAGCGAGGACGTTTCCGTTTTCGTCAATTACCTGAAATGCCACAGTGTCGCCGTTCTTAAGCTGTGCATCTGACGGAATTTGATAGATAAGCGAGCAGCTTTTCAAACCTGAATTGAAGTCGCTTTTAATATGGTCCAAAGCGCCGAGCGCCCAGAAATTCGGCTTGTCATCCCAAACAGGAATATCGAAAGTTTGCGTTGTTTGAAGTGGTTTGCCTGATGAATCGGTTACAACGCTACCGTCAGAATGTTTAATCCACATTTTGAATTTGAGTTGACGGGCTTTCTTATGCGAAATGTTTTGAACAACGGTGCGAAGCTCAATTTTTTTACCGTTCATATTAGTGCCAAATCTGTTTTTGCTGTCGCCACTCAAAAGACGGCCGTTACGATTATATGTATAAGCATAGTACGAACTTGTTTCAAGGTCGGTAAAATCAGACGGTTTTGAATAAGCGCCTGTGTACTCCTTAACTTCAGGAGAAGCAACATAGAGGTCCATATCCTTAACAAGCTGCGACATTCGCTTGAAGCCCTGCAAACGACAAACCTCGCAGAACTGATAGTTTGTATCTCTCATTATACATTCGTAGCTTGACACAAGCATTTTTGAGCCATACGCATTACGGCAGGGATATGTGTTTCTAAAGCCTAAAAGCTGTCGCCATTTTATCTTTTCAGGGTCTTCAACAGAAGAAAGGTTGAGCGATTTAAGTTCCTTATCCTCAAGCAAATATCCGTTGCTGTATTCATCACCAAGACCGAGCAAACCGTGTCCGAACTCGTGAGCAAAAGTTTTTGACGCACGATAACTGTCTGACGACGAAATAAAATAATGGAAGCCGTATTCACGGTTGTTATATGCACCGCCGAAATCGGATTTTG